>Ga0207962_1000042_pt1 | contig 32668 bp, 23 predicted proteins | sample Knorr_S15_td_AAI_FD_185603 | JGI IMG/M metagenome (GOLD analysis project Ga0207962, IMG submission 185603) | Marine microbial communities from Southern Atlantic Ocean transect - Knorr_S15_td_AAIW_ad_750m_LV_A (SPAdes) (version 2) | ecosystem: Environmental > Aquatic > Marine > Oceanic | place... | reverse complement strand
CATGGATCCGCTCTGCCAGATCATCAGTCAGCCTCCCTAGGCCGCGTAGCCCAAGCGATGACTAGGGGAAGGGTAGTGAGTACGGCGGCGTCCCTTTTCATGTCCTCCTCACTTCTTTAGATGCTTCCCTAAAGATGTGTTCCTTCTCTATATCCACGCCAGCAAAGCGACCCCACCCACCCCGACCAGAGATCCACTCCTCTCCCTGACTTGCAGGAACTGTCCGCCCCTATGGACGGCCCCTAGGTTCCAAACCTATGCGAACCAAATTCCCTCTCGCTTTTATGGCTTGGATGCTCCTTGCCTCGGCTGCGAATGGCCAGATACCTCGTTACGGCTTGTCGACTCGGGTAGAGCTACACATGCTTCCGGCGGTCACGAGTGGGCCGCTTGATCCGACCTGGCATCCCGATGGCTCGGCTCTGGCCTACTCAATGCGCGGTGATATCTGGATCCAGAGGATCGGAACGGATCAAGCTCAAGCCATCACCCAGGGCCCCGGCTACTACTTCGAGCCGGCCTGGAGTCCCGACGGAGAGTGGCTTGTGCTCGTTGTGGACACGGCCGGCCAGCTTGATATCGCTGTGGTGAGGCCTGATGGCTCGGGGTTGAGGCGCCTGACTTCTGACATCTCGGTGGACGTTCAGCCCGCTTGGACTCCGGACGGGCGATTTATCGTGTTTGCCTCTGCCCGTGGCCGGGATTTTGACATCGTCCGGTACGAAATGGCGACCGGGGCTGTTACGACCGTGGCCGGCGGGCGAGGGAACCAGTTCCAGCCGGCTCCCTCGCCCGACGGCTTGACCCTCGCTTTCATCGCGGGCGTGACGGGACGCTTAGGAAGCGGAGGCCTATGGACGATACCGATGGAGGGCGGCGAGCCCACACTGGTACACTATGAGGAGACAAGCTATCGAGCAGCTCCTACCTGGGTGCCGGACGGCTCCGCTCTGGTGTTCGCTTCCGACGTGGCCGGCTCGTACGACCTGGCGACGGTCCCGTCAGCGGGAGGCAACCGGGTTCGCCTGACCACGGAGCCGCTTGACGAATTCGCTCCGGCGGTGAGCCCGGACGGCAGGCTGGTGGCATTCGTAGGGAATCAGGACGGACCGACTGCCCTCTGGGTGACGTCCCGCTTCGGCGGGAGGAAAGAGGTGTGGCAACCGATCACCCCGACGCGATTGTCGCCGCTGTACGAGACGGCGACCCTGCGCGGACGGGTCCTAGGACCCGATGGTAGGACAGTGCCAGCCCGCATCCAAATCCTGGGATCCGACGGACGTGGTTACGTGCCGGCGGATGCGTTTCACCGGGTGAGTCCGGCTGGCGAAATCCACTACTTTCATTCCGCGGGTGAGTTCGAAGTCATGGTTCCAGCCGGAGACGTCAGAGTCGAGGCTTTGCGGGGTTTCGAGTGGATTCCGGCTGACGAGACTGTCTCTGCCCCTGCGGATCGGACCGCAACAGTTGAGCTTCGGATGGAACGACTCTCTGATCCTGGTCAATCGAATTGGGTGTCGGGTGACACGCACGTCCATGACCTGCACGAGGGCCGGTACGGGCTGAGCCAACAGGAGTTCTTTGATCAGCTTCGGGCTGACGATCTGCACATAACCAATGATCTGATCCACATGGATGGAACCAAGATCATGGGCAGGTGGAGCGACTTGACGGGAGAGGACTACTCTGGGTCCACCGATGACTACGTCCTCCGCTACACTCAGGAGTTTCGTGGGTCGCTCGGCCATGTGGGCTTGCTTGGAGTAAACGAGTTCATTATGCCGCTCATCGGTGGTAGTTCCGGCTCACCCTATCCGGCCGACGGCTTGAAGCTCATGTACCTCGACAGTATCCGTGCCCTCAAGGGTATCGGCGGCTTCATGCATCCCTACACTCTGGGCAGCGGAACCCCTGGTACGCCGGAGTGGGCTGCTCAGTCAGACATCCCCATCCACACAATCCTCGGACGCGGCGATTTCTACGATATCGTCTCCATCGCATCGGACGAGCTGGCCAGCGCTGACATGTACTACCACATGCTCAACGTCGGGGCTCGGCTACCGGCCACCGGAGGCACCGACAATTTCTCTAACGTCTGGCGGGATCCGTCGGGTGGAACAGCGCGTACATACGCTCGACTGGACGGTCTGATTAGCTGGCGCACATGGATCGAGGCAGTCCGAGCGGGGCACACGGTCGCAACGAATGGGCCGCTACTGTTTGCTGAGGTGGATGGTCAGGAGCCTGGCTCGGAGCTCAGTAGCCGCGGCCAAGTAACGGTTGAAGTGGACCTCGCGACGATCGCGCCGGTAGAGGTGATTGAGATCATCGTTGACGGGGACGTCGCACACACGATCTCTGTAAGGGAGGGTGAACATCAGCTAACTGCCCAGGAGTCGATCCCCGTGGATGGCGCTCGCTGGATTGCGGTTCGGGCGCGAGGCGGTAAGGCACGCTATTCGGGTGACAATTACACCTTCGCGCACACCACACCGGTTTACTTCACCGATGCCCCACCCAACGATGCATCAAGGGCGTCTGCCGACTTCTTGACTGCAGTAATTGAGGAGATCTGGCGGCGAGTGGACCAAAGAGACGCGTGGCTGAGGCCTGAGGACCGTGAGATATACCGACGTCATCTGAACGAGGCTCTGACTCGATTGGCCGAGAACTAGTCACGGAAGTGGTAAGCTCCATTATGGCATGGAGTTAGGCGATTACGAGATCAGTTATTGATCCTAATTATCTATTGACACAGGTTGATCGCGGACCGCAGTATTGGTGAGCTTGAACACCAGGTAGTATTGAGCTTTAGGTTGGACTACTCCCGCCACGTCGGAGGCACCGAATGGCACGCACTACAGCAGTATTCAGCGTTATCTTGACCCTAGCTTGGTTAATGGCCCCACGCGCAACACTATCACAGATGCCTGACCATGCGGACCAAGGGCACAGCCATGCAGGTGAGGCTGTGAGCTGCACAACGCTTGCCTCGCCGCCGTGGACTGGATTGCCCAACGTGGATCGAGAGCAATTTGCTGCACTTCGGGAGGCAGTTTCGGGCCTTGAGACACCGGAAGCTGCTCGTGCTGCTGGATTCAATCCCGCACTGGGTGATATCCCCGGGATGGGCGTGCATTACGTGAACTCGGCCCGCAGTAGGGATGGTGTGCAGCGGAATGCACCGGACCACCTACTGTTCGTCGAAATTGATGGTCGGGAGCGGCTTGTCGGTGCAGCCTACGCCTTCGTCGATGTACCGGAAACCGAAATACCCATTCCGTTCGAAAGCGAACTTGCCAAATGGCATGATCATCCAGAGTTCGCAGACGAGGGTCGGACCCTGCACATGCTGCACACCTGGTTTATCCCATCTTCGAACGGCCCATTTGCCGGTCTAAATTTCTGGCTTCCATACCTGACTGCGGGTGTCGCGCCACCGAGTTCGTGCTGGATGGCTGATGAAGCGGACGCAGATCGGATTCGGAATGTCTCGTTCGCACTCGTGCCGCCCAGAGCGCGCCCGGGTCAGCCAGCCCCTCCGGCTACCGAGCCTTCTGCGGAGCGGGTCAAAATCCTAGCCGCATTGGACTTTGCTGCTCGTGCCCTCGATCATGATGGTTGGGTCGAAGCCGCGGATAGCTTTCTCGCGGATTTAAGCGAATCAGAACGCATGAGGGTTGCGCTTACTTTGCGTGCGTTAATGCAGGCTCAAATGTCGTCAGCTGAGCGTGGAGGTGGCCGCAACTAGAGTACGTCGCCATTGTTCCAAACAAGAATGAAATACTACATACCACCTAAGTTGCGATTGTATCCAGTCACAAAATGGATGAGTTGCTAACCGGAAGCACAAAAAATATGTTTCGTTCATGCACAGTGGTCCGAGGGACTGCAGTACATGTAAATGTGAAGTACCGAGTGTTCAAATCATTGTGGAGGATAGAATGAGATCCGTTTCGTGGTTGGCCCTCGTGATTCTGATCCTTGTGTCGCCTCTTCAGGTAGATGCTCAACAGATCACGGGTACTGTCCGAGACCAAGCTACAGGTTCACCTGTCGCCAATGCCCAGGTTTTTATCGAAGCACTCGGCACTGGAGTGCTGACCCAAGCAAGTGGTCAGTATCTCTTGTTGGGGGTTCCAGCGGGCACGCATACGGTAACTGTGACTTCACTTGGCTACAGGACCGAGACAAATGACGTCACGGTCAGTGAAGGTGGGACAGGCGTTCTAGATTTTATTGTTAGTGCTGAGGCTCTCCAGCTAGATGAGATTCTCGTGACAGGAACTGCCACGGGATCCAGAGCTCGAGAGATCGGGAACGCCATCGGGCGGCTGGATGCCAGCGTAGCTGAGGTGCAGCCCATCATTAACCTCTCGGATCTCTTGCGTGGTCGGATGCCTGGCGTAGTGATCCAGCAAGGGTCGGGTGACGTTGGAACCGCCTCCACGATCAAGATCCGCGGCAGCTCTACTATGCGGAGGGTGAACGACGGACCGCTCATCTACATCGACGGAGTGAGAGCGAGCAACCGCATGGAAAGTGGGGGCAGGGATGTCTCCCGGATTGACGACCTCGATCCCGCGATGATTGAAAGCTTGGAGGTGATCAAGGGCCCGGCAGCTGCCACGCTCTATGGTACGGAGGCCGCCAACGGCGTAATCAATATCACGACGAAGAAGGGCGCTGTCGGTGAGGCGCAATGGAACTTCACGATGCGCCAGGGAAGCCAGTGGTTCCGCGACCCCGCGGGGCGTACTCCCACCAACTGGGGTGTGAACCCGAATACTGGCCAGATCGAGTCGCTCAACATCCTGGAGAATAAGACGGAGCGGGACCTGATTTTCCACAATGGGCACACTCAATATTACGGGATAGACGTTTCCGGCGGCTCCGACCGGTTCCGTTACTTCGTAGCCGGGTCAGCCGCGATGGATGATGGCGTGACCGAGAACAGCTGGGCGAACAAGTACAACGGTCGAATCAACCTCACTGCTCAGCCGAGTGAGAACATCACGCTGAGTGCGAACGCTGGCCTCGGGCTCATTCGTATGCGGATTCCTAGTGACTATCCGTATGAAGAAGCGGTCTATGCAGGCCCAGCCGATTGTGCTCGCGTTCCTGATCGTCGCTGCTACCGCAGGGGAATCCCGGAGGCTCGAGTAGCCAGGGACTTTGATTATAACAATGCGAACCGCATGACTGCGGGGTTCACGGCAACTCACACACCCTTCGATTGGTTAACGCACAGACTGACTTTCGGTACGGATCTGACGAACCAGGCCGAGGATAATTTGGATGCGTTCCTGGCGGGTACTTTTGCGGAGTACTATAGCGCCAGCTCTGGGGCTGGCGGGAGAAGGATAAATCGGGAATCGGTCTCCTACACTACGTTCGACTACGCCGCGACTGGTGAACGAACATTAACGGATGACCTAGCCTCGACCACGTCGGCTGGTTTCCAGGTCTATACCAAATCCATCAAGGACCTCACCGCATCCGGGAGACGTTTCCCGGCGCTAGGGCTGACAGCCGTTAGTGCTACAGGTCAAGATGTGACCGGGTCAGACGGTCTAGTCGAGAACAACACCGTTGGCGTGTACGTGCAGCAGCAGTTCGGCTGGCAGGACCGTTTCTTTATTACGGGAGCGGTCAGGGCTGACGACAATAGCTCATTCGGTGAAAACTTCGACCTAGTCTACTATCCGAAGGTGAGCACATCCGTTGTGGTGAATGACGGGTTACGCGTTCGGGCTGCATACGGCGAATCCGGCCAGCAGCCTGATGCGTTCGACGCCCTTCGGAGCTTTACGACCCGCCTGTCACCCACCGGTGGCGCGACGGTGACTCCGTTGTCACCAGGCAACAGTGAGCTTGGACCGGAACGGGGCGTGGAGATTGAAGCGGGATTCGATGCGACGTTGTTTGGTGGTCGTGTGACGGTTGATTTCACCTACTACGATCAGACAACCAAGGATGCGATCGTAGGACGGTATGTTCCGCCTTCCACGGGGTTCACGGCCCGGCAGTTTGTGAACATCGGTGAGATCAAGAACCGAGGCATCGAGCTTGGACTCGGAACTCGGATCATCGAAAGCGCAGGCTTTGACTGGGATATGGACATCAACATGAGCACCAACAAGAATGAGGTCACAGATCTCGGTTTGAAGGAAGGCGACGATGGCTACCTGTCTTTGGGGTGGTCGACACGACATCAAGTGGGCTATCCGGTTGGCTCTCTTTTCGCCCCCCAAGTGGGTTACGCTCAGTTCATAGCTGGTACTGACAACATCGACAAGTCAACCATGACTTGTGATGCTTCACCAGGACCGGGCCAGGGGCCAATCGCCAACGGGACGGGAGTTCAGGTTGCTTGTGATGAGGCTGCATGGATCTATCAGGGACACCCGGATCCTTCGCTCGAAGCCTCTCTTGTCAACTCCTTCTCAATAGGAGATCGGCTCACGATATCGAGTTTGATTCAGGCCAAGATGGGTCACACAAAATATGATCTGCAGGGTTGGTGGAGGTATGCAGCATTCCACCAGACGCGGATGAATCTCTATCCACAGGAGTACGATCCCAGGCTGGTTGCTGAAGCCCAGTTCGGTTCCAGCGGTGAATTCGCATTATGGGTCAATCCAGCTGGATTCATACGCTGGAGGGAGTTGTCAGCAACGTACCAGATGCCGAGTGAATGGGCTCAGATGCTTGGCTCAAATCGTGGTTCGATCACGCTCGGTGCGCGCAATCTCGCGATGCTCTGGACTGAGTGGCAGGAATGGCCACACCATGATCCGGAGGTGGTGGATCCCAGCAATACGTTCAGTGGAAATAGGGAACCGCAGGAAGACTCTGCGGTGCCACCACTGACGTCTTTGGTACTCACCATCCGCCTGAATCGATAGGGGGATGACAATCATGAAAAAGACATCAACGAACTTTAAGCTAGGAGCATCCCACATGAGCAGAGGTGCATGCGGGTCCAGGACAGTAGTCCGTTTCACTGCCGCTCTCGCGCTCAGCTCGGTTCTCGTTCTAGGAGGATGTGACTCGCTTGATTCTTTACTCAGCGTGGATGCTCCATCGAGGGTTGTAGCAAGTGATTTGACTAACCCGAGTGCGGCTGGACTGCTGGTCAAAAGTGTGGCCAACGAATTGCGCTGCGCTGCTGCCTGGTATGCAGCGGCGAGTGCCCTTACCGGGATGGAGTGGGCTGACGCCTCGAACAACTCTGTCACAAACATCTGGGACTCACGGAACCACGACACGAGTGGTTACGGGGCGCAGTACGCGAACGCTGACTGCGGGAGTGGCCAACCGGCGGTGTACAAGCCCCTTTCAAGGGCGCGTTGGATCGCTGACTATACGTTGGGTAACCTGACCGAGTGGGCTGCGTCGGATGTGCCTGAAAAGGCAGCATATACGGCTGAGGTGTCCATGTATGCAGGATATGCATACACGCTCTTTGGTGAAGCCATGTGTTCAGTAGCCTTCGACGGGGGACCTGAGCAGACCAGAGCCGATTCTTGGAACCTCGCTGTTGCGCGCTTCGATGCCGCAATTTCAGGAGGTAGTGGAGATATCCAGAATGCGGCTAGGGTTGGTAAAGCCAGGGCGCTTTTAAACCTTGGTAAGAAGAGTGACGCTGCAAGTGTCGCTTCTAACGTACCAGCTGGCTTTAAGTTCGAGTTGCAGTTCTCCGCGGACGCCAGTGTCACGAAGAACCCACTTTGGTTACAAAATCACGACTATAACAGTGTGACGATCGCGGATACGCGTAAGGACCAGATGGTTGGAGGAGTAGCTGATCCACGGATAGCAGTGACCAATTCAGGAATCTCACACCCGACCACGGGGATTGTGGTGTGGACAGCAGATAAGTTCCCTGCTGTGAATAGCCCTCTTGAGCTAGCTACCTGGGAAGAGGCACAGCTTATCAAGGCTGAGGCCGAGCACTCCGCTGGGAATCTCGCAGCTGCGGTTGCGATCATTAACACACTGCACACGAATGCAGGCCTGCCAGCGTTTGCGAGTACTGATGCCCAAGAGGTTATGGATCAGATCGTCTACGAGCGGTCGGCCGAAATGTTCTTAGAGGGCCATCACCTCTATGACATTACGCGCTACAATATTCCGCTCGTCCCAGCTGTCGGGACGTATTCACCGTTTGGAGACACTTTCGGAAATGACCTGTGCTTCAAGCTTCCGGCCACCGAGTTCCAGAACAACGAGAATATCGGTTAGGGAGAAAAATGTGATCGGCGCCTAGGTCGGCGTCGGAACCTCGAGGTCAGGGGTTCTTTGGAGTAGTGAGTGGGGACGGACCCGGATGTGGGTCCGTCCCCACTCTTCTATGAGTCCCAAGCGGGTCCGAAGATCCCCGGTTAATTAACCGCCCGTCATGATGTTGATTACCCCAGCCGTGTGTCCAGTGCCCCAACGTATGGTCGCGTCGATGCCTCTGATAAACTCCATTCGCTCTATCTGACTAGGAGGGATCTGGTGCAGCGTCATGAGGCCTCCATACAGAATTTCATTCATGTACACGAGTGCATAAGCCGCCTCTGGGGATCCCAAAGAAACCTGACCGCGGGCTCGGAGCCAATTGGGGCGCAGGCGTTGTATTAGTTCATATGCGGTTGGGTCTGCTTCACCATCGCGAAAGATCTCTTCGCGCAAGAGCTCATCCGGGGATGTTCGCCGCTCGCCATCATTACTCGTCGGTGATGGTGTTTGGCTGAATGGATTCGGAATGATTGAGCATGCTCCAAGACAGACTAACATTGCAAGGCTGAGTGCGTTGACCGTGCACCGCATCGGGTAAGGCAACCGTGATCTCATAGCCTTATGCTCTGGGAGTGATCTGTCGCAGTTTAGCGTACGTCTACTGCCTCCGCATCTTATCTCGGCTATCCTCCGGGTACCGGTACCTTCGGCAGGGACGGTTCTCCAGGATCGAATCCTCCGCTGCGATTAGTGGCCCAGCGGGTCCAGCCTATCATGACCCCTAAGATGCCGGCCGCGAATACGATTGTCTTCCGAGTGCTGAAGCGCCTCACCTCGAGTCCGCTTACATCTTGTAATGCTATTGGCACCATTCCAGCCTCAGTAGAGAGGATGGAGTCATTTCTCATTAGAGGGTCCATGACAATCATAGTATCTCCATCCGGCAGTCTGAAACGCACCCCGGACGGAAGCTCTTCGAGGATGACTGTGCGTGGACTGACGGTCGTAGGTTGCCAGCTATGGCAACCCGTTAGCAGGCCGATAAGGAGTGTGGCTATGAGCTGCCGTGCTACAAGGACCCGTGTTCTCATCTAAGATTTTCTCTCAGTAGGCGTGTTTTCTGGTAATCCTGTTATTCCTAAATCTACCAAAATGGTCCCGTTCCCAAAGACGGGGCCGCTTTACTAACCGAACCCAAACACCACCGGTAGAAGAAACGCTACGACGGCTGCCCAGGCACTATAGACGGGGAGGTAATTCCCAACGACGCGATCCATCGCATCAATCCCGACTTTACGTCGGACCAAGCCAATATAGGTCGCGAATATCCATGCGAGATGCACTAGGGCGATCACGTTGACTCCGAGAACGGCCACGCGATTTGGCGTGAATCCGAAAGAAGCGATCCGGAATAGGATGGCCGACAGTGCGATGACATTGATCACGAGTGTCAAGCTAACGAGTGCGAGATTGATATAATCGATCAACCCCACATCCGCTCCTCTCTTGCGTTCCACCAATGAAAAAATGGAGATGCCGAGGACCAGTAGTAGCAGACCATTGAAGGTGATTAAAGAAGATCGATCAATGAACGGGTTTGCTCCTTCGGCGAATGCAATCACCAGATAGGTGACGATCATTATGAGAAAAAGGGGAGAAAAAACGTGAGCTAGCACGGGCGCGATTGCGGTGCGTCGATCGAACACAGCATCGAATAGATATGTTGCGCCTACTGGTACAGCGACAGCACAGAAAACCCCAACATTAGGGAAATACCATTCTGCGATGTCGAGGTCGATCAATAGAAACAAGGCAGCTGTCAGACCGCTGAGTACCAATCCACCGAGCCCGACCACGCTGGTGAGAATGGCCAACTCACCAGCGTAACGCAGAAAGCGAACCCGAGCGCGTGCATCTCGCCAAGAATTCCCTAAAAAGACCATCCCAAGATAGCACCACAATGCAATCGGTAGGTGAATCAGCGCCATGACTACTGAATCAGTGTAGTACCAATCCTCCCCTAGTCTGGTAGCTGGTAGCAAGCTGACATAACCGGTTGCTATCGCGGCTAGGATCACACCGGTCATCAGCAGTGCACGATCGGGCCGCCTGACCAAGAAATAGCCAGCGAGTCCCAAGATGATCCACAACGGTCCAAACCGCGGGTAGTACCACCACTCCTCGAACACGATAGCTGGGAGTCGGACAAGTGTGCCGACCGCGAGGCAGATGCCAAGCGCGTACCAAAGCTTAGTTCCGTGCTTAGCATCTGGTACCGTTTGATTGTATTCAAGGCGTGCCCTCCAACCCCGTAGCACGATCGAATCGGGTGAGGCACGAATTAATTCTTCGACAGCTTCTCGAAATGGTTCCGGATCTTGCCTATATAGTGACTCGAGTTCTTCCGGATCATGAAGATGATCTAGGATGAGGGAAGTGGTTGTTGTCATCACGCCATGAGTTCGGTGTTTGTCGATATGATCGTTCTGGCTGCAAGATGTATTCCGCGTCTTCATCCACGCCAGGGAAGTGACTCACAACCTGGTAGGTATGCCGTCCTATCTCACTGCGCTCATCGATCGATCATACAATACTGTCTTGTGTCTCCGATGTGGTGCCCCTGACACCTCTGGTGCGACGACAGCGAAGGACATCTCTTGCGAATAACTGTTGTCTGTAGGGAGTGGGGTGCTATGAACAAGAGATTTGGGTCTCGGAGAAGCGCATTTGTCTGCATCGTCGGATGCATAGCCGTATTCTTGGTTGGATTGAGTGCTTGCCAGCAGGGCGGTGAGGTGGTCGTCATCGATGACGATGACATCGGTGGCGTTGTAAGCGGCCCAGACGGCCCTGAGGCTGGAGTTTGGGTCATCGCAGAAACCACTGACCTTCCGACCAAGTTCAGCAGGACTGTCGTTACAGACGACCAGGGCAGCTATGTCGTTCCCGACTTGCCGGACGCTACATATGACGTGTGGGTCCGCGGCTATGGGTTGGTCGATTCGGAGAAGATCCGCCTGAGACCTGGCACGACTCAGGACCTGCAGGCGGTGCTGGCACCCGACGAGCACACTGCCGCACAGTACTATCCTGCTGGGTACTGGTTCTCTTTGATCGAGGTTCCGGCCAAAAGCGAATTTCCAGGCACGGGCCCCGGAGGTAATGGCATCTTACCAACTATGCGAAGCCAGGCAGAGTGGCTCCGGAATCTGAAGTCTGGCGGCTGTATGGCGTGTCATCAATTAGGTAACAAACCGACCCGGGAGGTTCCGGCAGCACTGGGTGAGTTCGCTTCTATGGAAGAGGCATGGGATCGTCGTATCCGATCCGGGCAGGCGGGTGGCAGTATGTACGGTGGCCTCAACAGGATGGGTCTCTCGGCTGCGTTGGAAATGTTTGCCGACTGGACCGATCGGATTGTTGGGGGAGAGCTGCCTCCTGCTCCGCCACGCCCGGCGGGTGTGGAGCGCAACGTCGTGATTACTCAATGGGATTGGGCCGATCCGACGACTTATCTTCATGACGAGGCATCTACCGATAAGCGTGATCCGACTGTAAACCCCTACGGTTCTATCTATGGAGCGCTTGAGGCCAGCGCAGACTATGTGCCGGTTCTCGACCCAGTCAGTCATATGACCAGCCAGGTGCCGGTACCCGTTCGTGATCCGAATACCCCGCTTGCAGCGGGTGCCCCAATGGAGCCTTCTCCCTACTGGGGAAACGAGGCGATCTGGGACAGTCGGGCTAACGTCCACAACCCGATGCTCGATGAACGCGGCCGAGTGTGGCTCACCTCACGGGTTCGTCCAGCCGAGAATCCGGCGTTCTGTCGGGAGGGGTCGGACCATCCATCCGCGAGGGCTTTCCCGACTACTAGGGCCGGTCGCCATCTCGCCGTGTACGACCCTGTCTCGGAAGAGATGACACTCATCAGTACATGCTTCAGCACGCACCATTTGATCTTCGCCGAAGACGAGAACAATACGCTGTGGACGAGCGGTGGCGGCCAGGTCATCGGTTGGCTGAACACGAAGATGTTCGACGAGACCGGTGACGAAGAGAGGTCTCAGGGCTGGACGCCGCTGATCGTCGATACGAACGGGAATGGCCAACGTGATGATTATGTCGAACCCAATGAGCCTCTCGACCCGGCGAAAGACATGCGGATCAGGTCTGGCTACTACGGTGTAGCGTACAATCCTATTGATGGCTCAATTTGGGGCTCATCGTTGGGCTTTCCCGGAGCGATCCTGAGGCTTGATCCTGGTACGGAACCGGCGACGACAGCTCTGACAGAGATCTATGAGACACCCTGGGGAAACCCGGAAGCACCCATACAGGGGTACTCGCCACGTGGCATGGACATCGATCGAAATGGCGTCGTGTGGACGCCTCTCGCGAGCGGACACATGGCAAGCTTCGACCGCAGCAAGTGCACGGGCCCGCTCAACGGGCCGACCGCGACCGGCCAACACTGTCCTGAAGGCTGGACTCTCTATCCAGAACCGCTACCTCAGCTCAAGGGTCTCTCAGATTCCGGCAGTGCTGAGAGTAGTTACTACACGTGGGTGGATCAGTTCAACACGCTGGGGTTAGGGGAGAACGTACCAATCAACACTGGCAATGAATCTGAAGGGTTGTTAGCACTGAGTGACGGGGAGTGGGTAGTCTTGCGCGTACCCTACCCACTAGGGTTCTATACCAAGTGGATGGATGGGCGCATTGACGACCCGGACGCGGGCTGGAAGGGAAAGGGGCTGTGGGCGACGTACAGCACGCGGGCGCCCTTCCACCTCGAGACCGGTATGGGGACACCCAGCAAGGTGGTACACTTCCAACTGCGCCCCGACCCACTCGCGAGGTGAGCGGGTCCACGATGAGCTTGCTTTGTAAACCTAACGTTCACGCCCGATCATGATCACAATTTTGGCACCTGGCTAACTTGCGGATCTGAGGGATTCCCAAGCAGAATTGAGTTATGAATAGAACTCTGATTATTGGGCTCGTCCTAATATCGGTGGGGTCGGTTGGTCTAGACGCCCAAGAGCCGATGAATCTCGTGAACTTGGTTCAGAGAGGTGATGCCTATCTGACGCCGGAAACGCTTGTGCCGTACTCTGGCCCCGCGTTCTCAGTGTTTCCTTCAGACTCTAATCGGATCAGGGAGCAGGGCACTCTAAGGGGCGGTACGTGGGAGGGGCTCTATGAGTCCTTTTATTTTAACGGGCAAGTGGACTCTACGATCGAATATAGGGACGGAGAGTTCGATGGTTCGTTCGAGAGGTACTACTTCGATGGTAAATTACTAGCCAAGGGCAGCTACAGCATGGGTGTAAGGTGTGGCGAATGGATCGATGAGGGTGGCCAGCCTACTCAGATGACGTACCCGCCTTGCTCAAGTGACTGAGGACCCAAGTGGTCCCCTGCTTGATCCATCAGTCTGAACGGGAGTCGACAATGCGGCGCTGGGTCGGATATGCGAATTCAATGCTATCGGTTCGCTCGACAACTTGTAGTATCTCCTCCCAGAGATCTTCACCAGTCCCTCGGCGTTCACGCGGACGGCAGAGGTAGCGCACTGTCAACAACACACCGCTCTCCTGCACGGACGTGTAGACTGCTGGAGTGAGGGTGCGGTAGTGGATCAGGAAACGCTGGTCTGCTTTCTTCCTTGGCCCTTCGGCCTCGGCCACCACATCCTTCATGATTTCTGTGGTGATATCTTTGAAGAGTGACTTGGCTTGCTTCCAATCACTTTCGAACGTCAGCAGTACTTCTAGCTCGTTCCACAGGTAAGGAAACCCGGCCGAGTAGTTGGCGAGTGGTTCCAGAAAAACACGTTGGTTTGGGATATGGATCACCCTGCCTGTACTCTGGTCAGCGGACACCCAGTTCCCGATCTCCATGATTGAGAACTGGAAGATTCGTCGGTCGATAACGTCACCCGCATGAGTGCCGATCTGTATGCGGTCTCCAAGATCAAACGGGCGACGGAACAGTATGAATAACCATCCAGCGAAATCTGCTACCACATCTCGGAGGGCGATGGCTAGGCCTGCGGACAACAGACCGAGGAAGGTGCTCAGCGATCTAAGCGCAACAAACCAGATCTGGATAACGACAACGAGACCGATGAGAGAGGCTGTGTACGCAGAGGTCTTCGCCCATTTGTAGCGGGATGCCGGATCTTCGACCGTTCTGCTGACAACTGCCAACAATGCTCTGCGAAGGACAAACAGGATGATGATGACGAGGACAGAGATAACCACTTGGCCCTGGGTCGAGGAGTTCATGCCCAGAAGCTCGGCCCCGCCGGCCGATGGTGACTGAATCAGCGTTGCCGCTCCTTGGACAGTCTGATGTGCGATGCCTCGGGCGAACTCACCAATCCCCGTGATCATCCGCTGCATCCCCCTTCTTAGTCAGCACGCAGAGTTTCTCACCCCTCAATCTAAGTTCAACCTCGGTCCTGATTTGTACAACGGCAATCGGGGTGATCCCACTGACTATAGGCTCTCTGGGTTTCAAACTATCAAATTCAATAATGTCAGGATGCCAGCACATGCAGGAGCTAATATCAGATTGTCGTCGAGCGGCCAAGCTGACCGTTCTACTAGTGTTATGAGGCACGCGGAGGGGATTGCGATTGATGGTGGATGCCGCACTGAGAGGATCAAGACGGCTACGACTAGAAAAGCTGTTGTACCCTCCAATGTGCCTCCCAAGAAAACGCGCCTTCCCCATCGGCGTCCGAGATAACTGGCCGTTGGATCAGCCCAGGCTAAGACCAGAATCCCAGACAATGCAGCTGAAATGGGAAATAGCACGATTGCGATTAACGCGCCCAGGATATACCAAGTGGAAGATGCGATGTTCTGCGATTCTCGTGGAGATACTAAGATCTGGAAAAACCTGAAGAATAGAATGTTGAGGTGAGGCACTCGGAGTCTTGCTAGGTCCGAGGCAAGTAATATCAGGAATAAAACGGACAGCCCGGTAACTGTAAGAGACTTAGATAATTCCAATTGGGTAACTGCGAGGAATATGACCGTACCCGTTATCGCGTGAAGGATTCTGCGTCCCGCTTGGAGCCCTGTAGTTTTTTCGACTAGCTCCGCGAGTCGGTTGTTCTGATAAGGGTCACGAATCAAGTGGGTCCTCCTACGCTGACCTTCCTAGTTCATAAATGTGAATCGTGAGCGTTCTAGCGTTCCGACCAGGGTCTCAGCATTTGACTCCACAGCGATGGCATTCAGCTCATCAAAATCAAGGAAGCGGACCAGTTCGAGTTGTGGATCATCCGACTCAAGGCCGTCTGCCCAAAGCCGCACGTAGTCATTTGCCGCCATCCGTGGTTTCCCCATGATTGAGCGCATCGGGGGAATCTCTAGTATCCCGTCATATGTGCGGAAGATCAGCTCAGTGCAGACGAGCCTGTCGGTAGTCTCGAAATCAAAATCAAAATCGTACTCTTTTCCACGGTGGCTGAGTGCACGGCCGAGTGCCTCCCTCAAGTCCTCGTCCGACAAGTTCGGTCGCAAGATTGCAATCGCGTCTGCTTCACCGACGGACTGCTCGAAGCTTGTGAAAATTACGCCCTCACCGATCGCCTCTATGACCGCGAAATCGTCCCCTAGCTCGTTCTGCCCCTGGAAATCTGACATGTGGGGAGCAACTCGTGGATCCGTCGTGATGCCAAGTTCTTGTAATTCCTCGTAGGACCCTAGATAGAGTGCTGTGTGTGGCCAGAAGCCCGGTAATAGGCTGTTACTGATGTACCAGTTACGTCGCTCAACGAGGATGTCACCCGGCCGTAGTTCAGCCCTGATGTCCTCTAGTTGTTCTGGACTAATGAGTCCCCGGTGAGGTGGTCGTTCCTTGAATCTGAATCTACTGATCGCCATGGACGTGGCGGGGGTGATTTGATCAACCGGTGCAAGAATTTGTCTAGTCAGATCTTGGAATGCGCGTTCGAGCCGGCGTCTGCCGATACCGTTGAAGACTTCATCGAGAGTTGGATGGGCTAGCGCAGCTCGAGTTTCTAGATTGGTCCAGGGAGCGTCCTGGGGTACACGAAATTCTACAGAATCGAAGCGACGCCTGGCCATCTGGAGCTCAGACATAACTGTCTCGTTCGATAGGCTAGCCCCGATGTTACTGAAGGTGCCCGCGGGAATACCCCAAGCCAGGTCACCTAGGTCGAGTTGTTGGCTGGTTACTGGATCATCCCGGAATGTGTCATAGATCAGCCAAGCCTTTTCGACCAAGAGAGCTGAAGCAGCATAAGCTGTCAGAAAAGCATTTGTCTCGAGTTGGTCATCCGTGCCGGCGGCAGCTCCAGTATTCTCGCCCCGATAAAGCCAGACGGTCTTAAGAAGTGCCGAGCGCAGGTCCAGGTAAGCGAGCAGAAGGCCACGAATCTCATCCTGATCCTCTTGAGTAAGGAAATCCCGTTGGCCCCGGCTGAAGTCTGCCCTCAGATCAGCCATTTGCTCTTCTAGCCGGTCGAGTTGCTGGGCTGCTAGGAGTACGCCCTGAGCGTCTCGAAGGAGTTCACGCTCAGCTTCCTCTGGATCGATCGTACGTAATGCTTGCCATGGGGAGGGACCGAGCGGTAGTCCCTGGATGGGGCGGTCCATGTATCCCCTGATGAAGAGCACAGCACTCGCTGTTAAGAGTCCGATTACAAACACTCGGATAACAGCAGGTCTGATACTGGGCTTCCTCGAGCTGGCAGGCAGTGGATCCCATCCCAGCACCTCCTCACGATACCGGTTACGCAGGATATCAAGTTCCCCAACGAGTTCGCTCTGAGCTTGTCTGAGGCGTGTGACCGCCTTGAGCTTGAACCATGAAGCCGTGCGATCTCCTACGTGGGCGACGATTGTTCGCATACGTTTGACGTAACCGAGCGTGAACGGTCCTGTCGTGATCAGCAGCACAGTCATAAGGACTGTAGCCTGATCTGAGAACCGAGATGCTACCAGACCTACGAGTCCACCATAGACAATGGAAAATGACAGCACACCGACAAGGATTTGTCCGTTTGTTGGCCTGGTGCTTTTCGCTTCAGGCTCCGTAGTCCGTGAAACGTATGTCTTGGTTACGGTATAGGGCAGGAAGCCAGTTACAAAGCCAAATAGTGCTGGGATCGCACCCAAGGTTGCCTCAGCCAGTGCTTGCACATGGCCCAAGACACCTGGAAGGAGTCGCGAGGGCTCCTCCAACAGTCTGCGGCTGATTCCAGTTGCTCTGCGTAAGCGATCATAACTCTCGAGATTTTCCTCTAGTGCAGTCACATCTTGAGGGGATGCGCTCTGGAAGTGGTTCAGGCATGCTGCGACCTGGCTCCTTAGCTCACTGCGCATTGCTTTGGCCTGCTTCTCACCGAGACCTGTCTCCCGCACTCGTCGCCAGTATACCTCGGTGATCCGGGCTGCTAAGGATGTCTTATCGGGATCCTCGAGCGAGGTGAATTCGGGGTGATTGCTCATGGGGTGATCCTACTACTTGAGGTGTAGTTCAGCGATTGCAATACCGCTCTCTCCTGCCACCGCATAGAGGAGGAATGTCCGCCCGTTCTCTGTATCCTCAAAGATTGCCGGGTCGCGTAGCTGGTTGACGTGACCGTACGCCGTGCTCCGGACCGAAGGCTCAAGGGGTGCGTCGGCGCCCTCCCAGTCGAATTCTGGCCGCAGCACTTCCACGCCGGGAGTCTCCGACCACGTCATCCAATCATTCGAGATATCGATCGTGCTCAGTAGGATTCGTTCAGGGACGTGACCCACCTGCGTCCAGAAGACAAGAAGCGTCTCACCACGCTTGAGAAGTGCGAGGTGACGCATGTCTTGGTTGAAGAGCAGGGAGCCTTCCTCAAATCCACCGAGGGGGTTCCTGGACCGGTAGACCTGTCCGGGCATCGACAGCGCGTACGTATAGCCCTCGTGCGGGAAAATCCGCATGTATGTGCGACCGAGTTGCTCGGGTCTCGCTTGGAAGTGAATACCGTCGCTCGATGTGGCCACACGCGAGAGTTGTCGGCTCACACCGTCGAGTCCGTGAAAATACATGATGATCTGACGATGTTCGGTATCGACGTGCACATCAGGTGACGCGATGTGGGGTGTTGTCGCCTCGAAGAAGCGGTCATGTGTCAGCGGAGCACCACGTAATCGACCAGCCGCTCGGAACTGCTCCGCCCTCTCGGCCGGCACCGGCGGCGGTTCTGTTAGAAAGTGCGAATCTTCAATCTGCAGGCTTCCAGGAGGATGAATGTGCCAGGGACCCAGCAGATCATCCGCATACGCCAGCCTGATATACCTTCCCTTGTGGTCTGCGAAGTAGAGATAGTAGGCCCCGAGGCGGTTCTCGACCCAATCAGGGACACGAATCAGCGACGGACCCTGGATGTTCTCCCCGATGCTCGGATGCAAATCGGGCCTGATGATCGGCTGATCTAATAGACGTTCCACGCGCACCGGCACTCTAGCCGTTTGGGCAAAAAGCTCGTTCTGAGCTATTAGCCCGACGACTCCGAGCCCCAATGCGATTGCCAAATTTCGAGGCGTCATTAATGCCTTAGTCATACCAGACCTGAGTACGGGATCCTTTGGCTCTAAAGCGCTGGTTTAGCCGATTGGCCTCTTCGCTTTCAGTCCATCTTTTTGTTGAATGAAGGGAACCCCCTTAGAAATCCACTCCGGAGCTGGCTCACCCTTTAGGTAGTGCGCGAACCACTGAAGAATACGACCCTGGTAGTCTAGCTGGTTCTCTTTCTTCGCTAGGCCATGGTTCTCGCCGTCATAGGACAGCATCACCATCTGCTTCGCGAGGCGCCGCGCAGCGTTGTAGAACTCTACACCTTGGTTGTATTCGACCGCGCCATCGTTGGTACCGAACATCATCAACAGCGGCGTGTTCATATTCTGGATATGGTGTAACGGAGAGTTATTGAAGTAGGAATCGTAGTCTTCCCACCATGGCACTTGCATGCGGCCCTGACTGATCTCGAATATCCGAGCATCCGTACCGCCACTGTTCCAATAGAACGAGAGGTACATACTCATAAGATTCGTCAAAGGTGCTCCAGCGACTGCTGCCGTGAATAGGTCATCCTGTGTGACGAAGAAGGTCGTTTGGTATCCGCCCCATGAATGTCCGATCAGTCCAATTCGCTCCTCGTTGATCATACCGGTCGCGACTGCCGCGGCGACAGCAGGACGGAGCGTTTCCACATTCGATTGCCCGGGACGTCGATCCCGATACACGATGTCCGGACGGAGCACAAAGTACCCCTCATGGCTCCAGATTTGGCCATTATAGTAGCTGGTGGGATCAGGCACCTGGTACTGATGAAGCGACTGAGACAATAGCTCATAGTGATAAACGATCATCGGGTACTTCTGTCCCGGCTCGTAGTCGGCGGGATAGAAGAGCGCACCTTGAAGCCTGCGCCCCCATTCGTTCTCATAGTCGACGAGCTCTGATTTGCCCCAGGCGAAGTCACTCTGGAACGCGTTGGTTGTGGTCACCTGACGAGGGGTAGCCAAGTCTGCTCCAGCCACGAAATAGTCAGGAGAATCGTCGAAGCGCTCTTGGCGAAGAACATAGACATCTGCGTTCTCCGCCTTCTGAAGACGGCCTATTGATCTGTCTTCCCAGAGAAGCAACTCTGGATCGTCACCCGGCCGTGCGCGTGCGTATCCCGCCTGCTTTGTCCACTCGCCGTAGGTTGAGTAGTAAAGCGGTTCGTCGGGGTCGTATTCATCTACATCCGGGTCGAGATCTACGAGGCGATAACGGATCGACTCATCTGAACCAGAAGTGAGTGCACGCCCACCGGATCCATCCAGATTGACTTCCCAGACATCCCATTGGTCATTGAGCAGGATCGCATCTTCACCCTCGAGAGATCCCGCGATCCCGAACGGCGGCATCTGCTCTCGGGTCGGCGTCACGTCAAGATTCACGAACTGCGTTGCAACATTCTCAGTGATATTTTGCTTCTCACCGGTGCGTAGGTCGTAGCTGTAGTAGTCCTCTCCTTCAAACCATACCATGTAGCGGCCGTTCGGGGTTGCCCCGAACTCTAAGGTGAGACGGTCCTCAACCAGCGTTTTATCACCCGTTGCTACATTGATTGCGTACAGATCGAAGAATTGCTGGCGGAACATCGCATCTGTGTCGTAAGGACTCTCGTCGCGGCCAACAACGTAGCTTCCGCCCTCAACCATAGAGGTCAATTCGGTGAGATCGTCACCAAGCTGGACAAAACTGTTCTGATCTAAAGACCATGCAGAAAGGAAGTTTACTCGCCGGAGTTGCTGCTCCCGGACGCGCTGTTGAGGCACAGGATCGAGATCTAACGAATGCCAGATTTCCACGCCGGCAGGATCTTCGTCATCCTCTTCATCACCTTCACCCTCCTCCTCGCCATCTTCTTCCGGCTCGGTTGCTGGCTTACGGGCTTGGATACCCACAAATAGGGTCGAGCCATCTTCCGACCATGACGGTGCACGAAATTCGACCATGCGCATGGAGTTCGGGAAAGCGCTTTGGGAGCGAGGATCAAGTTCAAAGTTGTCTGGGTCGTCTTCATCGAGATCACGCCATGCCAACGCGACGTGTGCGGTGTCCTCGTACGCTTCGTCCTCAAACGTTTTCAGGACGGCGAGGTCAGCAGACTCTTCACGCCACGAGAGGCTACGGTACGTTGCTGCATCAGTTTCGAGAGAGCGGAGTTGTCCGCTGCTTGGATTAAAGACTGACACGCCATTACCGACCTGCCCGTCTGCGTCTGTGGCAAGCGCCAGCAGGTGTCCTCCATCCTGCCAAGAGAATTCCGAGACATTACCAAAGCTCATTACGGAGCCGGTAGCCATCGTGCGAATTACGACATCGACGCCGTCACTTTCCTTGTCTTCCGGCTTGTAGCGTTGGATAGCGAGATATGCCCCATTATCAGAGAAGGAGAACGATTCGATGTGTTCGATTGCCTCCTGATCTCCCGTGCTCAGATTTAGTAAGCCCATCGAGTTGTGCACCGGCTCATCGGCTTTCTGGGCGGCATCTCGCTCATCTGGGGACACTCCGATCGCATAGGCAACCCATGCACCATTACTGCTGAACGCCGGCCGTGTACCAAATGGGACGACTACTAAAGAGTCCGTGTTGGTGCGATGGATACGTAGTTCACCCTCGTCACTTACTCGGCTGATTAATACGGCAAGCCAGTTGCCGGATGGAGAAAGAACGCCGTTGCCTAGGCTCTCCCACTGGTCATAGTCGTCAGGACCAAGAGTTGGCATATCTTGGGCTAGGACATTGGTCATATCCGCTGTTAGGCAGACAAGAGACAGGGCGATGATGGTTTTTCTGATCATGGCTTAGTTCCGCGTCGATGTTCTATGAGCTAAAAGAGGCTGAAGGCAGGGTAGGGTGGGTGCAGGGCATGGACAAGGCTCAACTGAGTTCCGAGACCTTTTATCGATAGAAGTGTTTTCACTGCAATCACTTACACGGGTATGATCCTCAAATCCTGGACGGATAGTGCCTGATCGGCGGAACCGTGTGCACGTACAGCACTTTGATCTATATCTAGGGAGATGCCTCTCTAGGTTGCGGTTCGAGAGGTAGGGGGAGCAGAATCAAGTTATGTCCCCGATTCATAGCTCCGATTATTCACGACGCGCTTTTCTTGCTGCGGCGGGAGCGGGTGTCATTTCCCTAGGGGGGTGTGCTGTGACCCAGCGGGAGCAGATCAGACCTTTTCTTCTTAAAGCTGCACTGAACGGTGGGCGCCAGCCTGGAAGTCACCCGGCGTTACCGACAACCGCTGATGAGTTCGCCAATGCGGCTCAGAGTGCGGTAGAGGCTGGCGCCGGTGCGATTCACGTACACGTTCGTGATAGCGAGGTGAACGAAAGTTTGCGATCAGAAGATATCGCCAGTGTCCTGACCACGGTTCGTTCCACAATCCCGTCCACACCAATCGGTATCAGCACCCACTTTGGGATTGTCGGTGATGCTGAACAGCGTCAGGAGATCGTGAGCATGTGGTCCGTATTGCCTGATTTTGCATCGGTAAACTTCAATGAACCCGGTTCGGTCGCACTCGCTCAGCTGCTGATCGAAAACGGTGTTGGGGTTGAGGCGGGCTTATTCAATGCCGATGCTGCCGCAACATGTGTCGAGAGCGGACTCGCCAATGATTGTCTTAGGCTCATGATGGAGCCACGTAACCGCGTTCTCGAAGACGCCCTGAGCAACGTCGCAGAGATGGAGGCCGTGCTCGATGCTGCCCGAGTTGATCGGCCTCGTCTGCTTCATGGATTTCGAGCAACCGCGTGGCCGCTGATTGAGGAGGCCACAAGACGCGGCTACGACACGCGAGCGGGTCTCGAAGACACGTTTGAGTTAGCAGATGGCAGTACCGCTAAGGACAATGCTGAGATCGTGGCAGAGGCAGCGCATGCGATTGCCAGGATCTCAGGACGCTCGTAGAGGATCTGGATGAGGATTGTTCTCCCGGTAATACTCCTAGTAGTTCTGGGGTGCAGGACAACAGCGCTGGAACCAAGGGATATGAATACCCTCGATATGGAGGGACGAATTTGGGTCGATCCCCTGACTGGTGAACCGTTCACAGGTCCATACGAATCGTATTACGAGAACGGCAGTGTCTATGAGCGAGGGATGTTCAGGGATGGAAGATTCGAGGGGCCGTTCGAGACGTTCTATGACAACGGTCAACTCTACAGGAAGGGTGCATTCAAAATCTGGACGCAAGCAGAGCTAGAAGAACAAAGACCGAGAACCAGATTGGATGGACCTTATGAGAGTTATTTCGAGGACGGTCGGTTGTGGACGAAGGGCACCTTCAAAGATGGGGTAGAGTGTGGTGAATGGTTTGAAGACGGCGAGAATTTGACGTACCCACCATGTGTTAGGAGCTAGTATCCTCGTGCTTTAGTCCCACAATCTCTGGACCTTCAGACTCAGCGGCTAAACACCTCCCTCATCCGCTGCTTCGCGGTCTGGTCAGGCACGCGTCCGAAGCCGGCCTGGATATTCTCTTCCATGTGTTCCGGGTTCGTCGTCTCAGTCAGCACGCAAGTGACCGCAGGGTGTGCGAGAATGTATTTAAGCGAGAATTGCGCCCAACTCACGCAGTCGAAGTCTGCGGTCCACGGCGGTAATTCTCGGTCGCTGACCTGACCGAAGTACGTGCCGTTCATAAACGGTCTGTTGATGATCACGCCCATGCCGAGGTCCTGAGCGAGCGGAAGAATCCGTTCCTCAGCACGTGTTTCAATCACTGAGTAGTTGACATGCACGAAGTCCGGAGATCCCGTTCTCATGAACGCTTCGAGCCGGTCGAAGTTTCTATAGGATGAGACCGTGACTCCGATATAACGTGCTGCCCCCGAGTCTTTCATCTCCTGAAGCCTCGGCCAGTGAGATTGGAGACCTCTGAGGCTCTCGACTTGGACTAGATCTATGGTGCGGCGACCAAACAGTCTCTCAGTCTGCTCTAGCTGTTGGATACCAGTTTCCTCGCTGGGTGTATTGATCTTTGTCGCCAGGAAGATGCCGTCTCGTATATCGGGCTCAGCAAGCACACGCCCAAACTCAGCATCGATGTCTGGGGTTCTCGGCGAAGTATCCACAAGGCGACCGCCGTGCTCAAGCAGCATACGTATCACTGCGGCTACAGGCTCCGTGCCCTCGGTTGGAATTTCCAAGACCGGCTTCGATGATCCCAGGCCAATGACTGGCAAAGACTCATCAGTCCTGGGGATCATTCTCGTGGGTAACGGTTGTTGTCCGAAGGCGAGCTGCGGTTGAGCGAGCATCACACCGAGCCCGCCTAGTTGAACCAAAAACTCACGTCGAGTGCTTTCGCTGAACATCGCCATCTTATTTCTCTCCAAGAGCATACCAGTGTTAGAACTTTGGTCTACTATCCCACCCATCGGATTCTCCAGATACGACCTGTGCCGTCATCCGATACATAGAGACTTCCTTCAGGTCCAACCTCGACCGCTACGGGCCGACCTGCGACGGTCCCGGACTCGGTAAGCCAGCCAGTGGCAAAGTCGTCGTACGAAATAGGCTGACCGTCCTCGACCTCGACTCTCACCACCTTATATCCGGTCCGTTCTGAGCGATTCCAGGATCCATGGAAGGCCATGAACAGATCACCACGGTATTCGACAGGGAACTGCTCGTGGTCATAAAAGACCATCCCGAGGGGTGCGGAGTGCGCTTGCATCTCCAGTGCAGGCCCTACTTTCCCCACGCACCTTTGGGCGTCCGGGTATTCAGGATTCGGTAACCCATCCTCGTAGCAGTACGGCCATCCGTAGTGTTCGATAGGGCCACCAGGCACCAAGATGTTGAGTTCCTCTGCTGGAAGATCGTCCCCGAGGTTGTCGCGCTCGTTCTGACTTGCCCAGAGTTCGCTGGTTTCGGGGTGGAACGCGAGTCCGGCAGAGTTCCTCAGCCCCTCGCCGACGGTCTCTCCAAGAGATCCGTCTGCCTCGTAGCTGACGACGGCAGCGCGCCGGGCGTCAGCTTCCTCGCAGATGTTGCAGCTCGAACCGATCGAGACGTAGAGCCGATCGTCGGGACCGAACTCAATCTCCCGAGTCCAGTGGCCTCCGATCGGGAGGTCTGGGATGATCACGGTTTCTTCAGTAAACCCGGGTCCGGTCAAGCGAATGATCTGGTGGGTTTCGCCGATGTAGAGGTCTCCTTCGTGGAACGCCAGCCCGTACGGCTGATTGAGTCCGGATACGACGACATCTGGATTCCCGTTAGCTGTTCCATCTGCATTCAAATCAAAACGTACAATCTCTCCGGCTGAAGAACGTGCGGTATACAGGCGGTCATCAGGACCCAACTTGAGCATCCGTACGCCTGATAGCTCTTCGGCGAAGATCGATACCTCAAAACCCTGCGGTACCTGCACTAAGTCATTATCGGACGTTTGCTCAGTTCCACTCATCATCGCGTCCGTCATGTCGGAGCATGCGAGTAGCACGATAACAGCTGCCGATATGTGTAGTCTGAAACTCAGGGCCTCTCTCCTTTTCTGGTCTTGCACGGCAGTTAAGATGCGACACTAGTTCTCGAACACGCCAGTCGAACGGTATCCCTGTGTATATCACGTGTGCATGCCGTACCTTATGAGCTATCTCTCAAGACCTAAGTCCGGAAACATGGCGTATCGCATTGATCACTAACAAAGCAGGTAAAATCATTAGACTTCCCAAGCTTCTTGCTCTTCTATCGATGGCTCTGATCGCGTGCTCTGAGAGCGTCCCACTAGATGAGTCGCCGCCGAACATCGTGTATATCTTGGCGGATGATCTTGGCTACGGTGAACTGGGATCTTACGGGCAGACGCTGATCAAGACTCCCAACCTTGATCGGCTGGCTCAGGAGGGGATGCGATTCACGCAACACTATTCGGGCAGCCCTGTATGTGCGCCGTCACGTGCAACCTTGATGAGTGGCAAGCACACAGGTCATGGACTTATCAAGGACAACTTCGAGCTTGGCGGATGGCTGGATAGCGAGGAGTTCGGTCAAATGCCTCTTCCGGCTGGCTCTTTTACACTAGGCCGTATGCTTCAGGAAGTCGGGTACGTTACGGCAGCAGTTGGGAAGTGGGGCCTCGGTGGGCCGGGGTCCTCAGGCATCCCCAACCAGCAGGGTTTTGATCTTTTCTACGGCTACCTGGACCAAAAGCAAGCGCATAACTACTACCCGACACACCTGTGGCGGAATCAGGTCTGGGACACACTGGATAATGAGTATTTTTCGCCACATCAACGGCTGGAGGGGAACCCCGATGACCCTGCCTCCTATGAGGGATTCACTGGGCGAGACTACGCCCAAGATCTGATGGCAGTAGAGGCTCTGGACTTCGTCAATACGCACCAGGATGAGCCGTTCTTCCTCTACCTCCCATTCCCGATTCCGCACCTCGCACTCCAGGTCCCGGATTCTGCGTTGACTGAATATGACGGGGCATGGGAGGAAGCTCCGTATATAGGTGATCAGTCATATCTACCACACCAAAGGCCGAAGGCTGCGTACGCTGCAATGATCACGCGTATGGATGCGCATATCGGCGAGCTTTTGGCCCTGTTAGATGAGCTGGGTCTCACTGAGAATACTCTCGTGATGTTCTCAAGTGACAACGGCACCACTTACACAGGAGGTGTTGATGCTTCTTTTTTCGAGAGCACTGCGGGACTTCGCGGTCTAAAGGGTTCTGTCTATGAGGGTGGTATCAGAGTGCCGTTTATCGCGCGTTGGCCTGGAATGATCGAGGCTGGTTCATCCAGTGAACACGTGTCGGCATTTTGGGACATCGTCCCGACACTCGCTGACCTAACAGGTGGTGTCGCACCTGATGATATCGACGGCATTTCATTGCTCCCTACGTTGTTAGGCACCGGCCGGCAACAAGACCATGAAGCCCTCTACTGGGAGTACCATGGGCTATGGGACGGTGCACAAGCTGTTCGTATGGGTGACTGGAAGGGCGTGCGACTCGGTGGACATTCTTCTGCTGATGTACCGATCGAACTGTATGATTTGTCCAGTGACCTAGGAGAAACGAGTGATGTATCTGCTGACCATCCTGCGATCGTAGAACGCATTGCCGAAGTTATGGCTGGTAGAACTGAGTCTGAGATTCCGGGATGGAATTTCCCAGTAAGGGCAGCCGGCAACTAGAGGGCTGTCTAATAAACGTAGGCAATACCTGTCTTCAGCGTGGTATCCAGAGCCGAGGTACCGTCCGGCGGTCCGCTGTCGTAACGCATATTAAACGATACCGTGAGCGCTAACTCATCCGTCACGGGCGTTGCAATACGAATTTTTCCGAGCATTCGAAGATCACTAAAGTCGTTATATGCGGGTTGCATGTAGGTCGTAGACGTAATCACAAAATCTTCGGTCGGTACCACGCGCAGCGTGAGAAAACTGCTCCATCTGACTGTGTTCGTATTATTCGGGTGTACTGCATCTTCCGGGAGATTTAGGGCCTCGTGTTCGAGAACAATGGAAGCACCCATGCCGAATTCTCCCCACTCTCCTCTTGCGAATGCGGTCCGAGCTCCTCCACCGAGGACCATTCTGAAGTCGAGCCGCTGAGACCTGTCATAGTTCAATTGACCGAACCACTCAGGTGAGATTCGCCTGTTGTAGAGGTAGGTCTTGCGGTAATGCACCAGTCCTGACGATGCAAAACGGCTTCGTCCCAAAAGTCCAAGCCCCCCATTCGCAACCACCAGTGTGGTTGCCAAGTCATCGACGTGGAATAGGCGAGCATTTAGTCCAAGTTGAATGAAATCCACATTTCCTGTCCGGACAGTCACGTTGCTACCGATGGAGCCTGAATACCCCATCGGTGGATCTTCAGTCCGGAGCGCTTCGATATCCACTTGTGCAGCAATCTGTACAGGAAAAGCGACAGTAAATGCGATGAACAACGAAAAGAGGTGCCGGCGAAGAGGAATAAGATGCAGGCCCAAGCTCATAGAGTATTCGCAGAAGTCCCTCATCCGGGGAATGTGGATAGCGGTAACCTAAGCATGGATGGTTATGTGAGTAGAGCCTCTAGTCCTGGAACGGGAATACACCTAAGTAAATGACGTTGATCTGATGTTCTCGTTCAGCGGTGATTTAGTCACCGCGTCATCTTGCAAGTAACGGGCCCGATTGCCCGGTCAGCCGCCAGAAAGAGTCGAGAGAAGGAGGACAAAGAGAGCGGAAACCAGTGCGATGCCACCCGCGAGTACACCAGTTCGTACAGCGTCCGTTTCCTGAACTTCGATTGTGCGAACATCCCCAAGTACAACTCTGGCTACCGGACCGGCGTCTGTGGTACCGACGATCATACCGTTGGTCACGGTGGGATTGCTAAGTACCACCTCATTTGCGTCTCTGAGCGCTATACGATCCAGATTAGGACTAGTCTCCTCGACTACACGAGCTTCCATTGTGACGCGCACACGTGAGGGTTGTTCCATCTCGATCACCGCTTGTGGGCTCACAGTTCGAGGCTGCCAGGTCGAGCATCCACTCAGCTGTAGACTGAGCAAGAGGAGTGGCAACGTGTGGGATCTTAACCGGACTATGGTTTCCATTGGCGACCCATAATTGCAGAAGGTTCTCATTATGAAAGTGGGATTACGGGTAATTCGATCCGAGACTGATAAGCGGTCCCTCGGTGTAAGGTAAGCGTTGTGGCCGAGCATTGCTCAGCAACACCGGTAGCGCAGAGATCCGGGTGCAACTCGAAGTTGCCCGCATCTGCTCCAGCTATAGAGATTCGAATACGGTGCCCTTCAGTGAAGACCCAACTCGTGGGTTGAAGATCAAAGCGGAGGTTAACAATATGGTCATCTGCAAACGCATTCGCGTCATAATCTCCGGCCCGAAATCCATGCCACGGAAGTTCAGGACGCACAGGTCGGAGGCCTTGGGTTTGTAGTTTGGGATCCTGCATTATGTGGAATCCAGCTCTTAGTTGACCTTCCGTTATGTAGTTCGCTGTCCCGTCTGGTGCCACGTCACTCAGATACACAAATACGTCCGCATCAGGTTGATTTGCACTCACCCAGAGATCTACTACTGGATGGCCTGTGACCTCCAACTCGGTGTCCAGCGGCTCTGTTTCATAGAATATCGTTTGTTCATCTAACTCTGTTCGAACCATGAGCGAGTCTGGAGATCGCATCAGAATCCAGCGATTTGTGGCGTTAGAACCGAAGTCGGCAGTATGCTCAAAATCCACATTGTAGTGATCCAATCCAGGATCCCCTACGTCAGGCGCGAGGGATCCAGAGGGTCCAAGGTGCAGTGACTGAATTTCTTGTCTTTCCAGCGGCCAGCTTTTTTCATGACGCCATCCGCGGTTCATGACATAGAGGAGTACCGGATCCTCCTCTGAGACCCCAGTGTCGATCCCCTTCAGGCACCAGTCGAAGAAGCGGATCTCTTCAAGTACAACGTCGGATGCTAGGTCTCCATCGTAGCCGAGTAATTCTTGGTAGGGTGGGGTCACACCTTCGGGCACATGGAAACGGGGTCCGATCATCATCCGCATTCCCGAACCTTGTTCCATAGAGCTGAAGAGCTTTGTCGTGCCCTTCAGGAAACCATCGAACCATCCACCCAGGTTTAGTATAGAGACACCGGATGCGGCTACCCTCTCAAGCATTGCCCCTGGGCTGGTATCACTGAAGGAGAGGGTATCATTTCCAAACGCTTGGATTGCATCTGAGAAACGCATGTCGGGTTCAAGCAAGCGCCGGCCTAAGACATTGTCCTTATGCTCATTTACGGCTCGAGCCAAGTAATGTTGTTCCCGAGATCGTCCGTCTGGATAGATGAGTTCATCCTCGTCAGTGAAAAGTGTGACGTCGCCGGCCGATGCGAGTGGGATTTCATCGATCCATCGTCCGTCTCCGTCTTCATCCACGACTGGTGCTACCGGGAAGAATCCATTGTCAGGATCATTCTTGCTGAGATTAAACGCCTGGAGGTGATCACTATACTCTGAGAGCCATCGAGTCGTGGTTATTCCACCGGGTCTCGTTCCTTCGGTATAGGTGTCGAACATGATGACCCCCGGTGCGATGCACTGAAGGCCTTCAGGTGCTTGGCTCGCGGTAGCGTATTGGCTCCAGGCCACGTAGGACTGTCCCCTCATTCCCACAGACCCGTCCGACCATGGTTGGCTGGTGATCCAATTCACGATCTCAGCTCCGTCTGATCCGAGTCTAGGCATGAGAGGTGTTTGGCTCCCAAACGAAGCTCCGGTTCCCCTCATATCGACTACGACGTAAGCGTACCCTAAGCCGATCATGGTGCGCACAGGTTGCGACAGAGATCGGTCGAAGACCGCTTCCTTGAGTCCTGTACGCCAACGGAGGCCTATCCTCTCCCATAAAGCCATACCCGGCAAAGCGAAGGCGCGGTTATATGGTGTGTACTCTAGGATCGTCGGGAAGCTCGTTGTGAGTGATCCGGTGTCATCTGCCGCGTCTTCAGGAACGAAAATGTCTACCGCCAGGTCAGTCCCGTCCTGCAGGCGGACGAAGCGGCTCTCCTTTTGAAACGAGAGAAATTCTGCAGTTACATCATAATCCGCATCAAAAAAAGGACCGACGAGTGTGGTCAGGGGGGGTGGATCAGACGTTCGGTTCGCCACTAAACTGGCTATTGCCAAGACCAGTGCCGTTAGGATTCCGAGGGTTATGGCTTTACGCATTGCGCGGGGTTGATAGTTCTGCGTTCAAGGGTCGAGTTAGGGATGGGTGAGCAGATTGGGGTCGGAGTATGAGGTGGGCAAGATCCTAGAGCACCAAAGCTTCAAGTTTGCGCACCCCGATAAACTCCAGTCCGTTATCTGCGTCGGCTTCGTTCCCCACGTCTTGTTCCGCCCGTGAAGAAGGAAAATCCAAAACCAACTCCGAGGCTGCTCTTGGCGGCCCTACCTGAAGACCGGAAGTCATGATAGAAGAAGCCACTCACTCGTAAGCCCAATCTGTCATCGATTCTCAATTTATACCCGATCTCTCCTGAGACCCCAAATTGAGTGTCGTTCGGAGATCTGCCTTCACGGTACCGATCATCTTCATCCCACTCATCTTTCTCGTCATCCCGAGGTGGCCGAGGATCCCGTGTTGGTGGCGTGGGTGGACGCCTATCACGATCCAGATTCTTGTCTTTGTCCCGTTCATCCTCGAATTCACGCTTCGCATTTCCTGCAGCCTGGCCTCGCGAGTTGACGCGGGTACCGACGCCCATGAAAAAGGTGGAAGCACGCGTCGGGGGTGTTATATGATACTGGACGCCAGTGCCCAAAGAAAAGTTGTGATTCGTCTGATCCTCTGATGAGGAATACTCGTGGGAGACGTCGGTTTCTAGGGAAACCAGATCAGATAGAAAAATTCCGAACCTGACAGACGGTGCAGGGATCGCGAGGGATGTGCGGCCAGCATTACCCGGTACGTTTGCCTCTATGACACTCCGAATGAGTGATGCATCAAACCCAATCTCAATCGGGTTCCTCTGGGCCTGAGACCGCAGAGGCATCAGGGCAATTACCAGCAGTGCGAAGAAAGAAAGTTTCTTCATTACTCACCTCTCCCGGATACGAGCGCAGCGGTACAATAAAACAAGACCTATCTACTACTACAACTGATGTTTTCTGGGCGAGAACGTTAATTCCAAGGTCTCCCATTCCGCTAGTTAGCTACAAGTAGAAGTCACGTTTCACTTGTTGAGTCGCAAAACAAGCCGCACTTTCGGCAACATGTCTGGCCTGAGAAACTTAATCCGAGAGATTCACCGCCGGTCGATGTGGCAAGTGACTGGAATCTATATCGCCGGTTCCTGGTTGGCGTTCGAACTCGTTGAACGAATCGCTGAATCAGCTGACCAGCCCTGGCTTCCGAATGTTGCCCTGGTCCTGCTTATCATCGGGTTCGTCGTTGTCTTAGCAGCGGCATACGTGCAGGAGCGTCCTAGTCAGGACGTGAGCCAAGAGACGGTAGAGGCTTCGAGTGCGCACACTACTGCGGAGCCAGCTGCGGCCAGTCCAGGGTTGTTCACCGCTCGGAACACCATTGTTGCATTGATCTTGGTAGCCGCCGTTGTGTTCACTGTGATCAACACGGGTATCTGGACGATAGGTGGGTCTGAGAATGTAGATCTTGCTGCGACCCCGGATGCTGCCTCACCGGATGCTGCCTCAGTCGTAGTGCTAACACTCGATAACATCGGTGGCCGAGAAGAGGTAGCGTATCTGAGCGAAGGCATTACTGAGCAGATTACGGCTCAACTGGCGAAGGTCCCTGAACTCAAAGTGATCTCACGCACCTCTGCTCAGACTGTCATGGGTTATAACCTGACGATCCCGGAGATCGCAGACAGTCTGGGTGTCGAGCATGTAGTCGAGGGCTCAGTTCAACTTTTTGGAGAGCAGATTCGGGTTACGGCTCAGCTGATTCACGCAGAGACCGACGATCATCTCTGGGCTGATTCCTACGATGGTCAGCTTCAGAATCTTTTTGCGTTCCAAGAAGATATCGCGATTCAGGTCGCCTCGGCACTCACTTCTGCAGTTGGTGGTGTCCGCGAGATTAGCTCATCTTCGAGAACCGAGGATCCTGTGGCGTATGAAGCCTACCTGATCGGGAAGTCACAAATGCACACCCGCTCATCGGTTGGTATGCTGGCAGCGGTTGAAGCGTTCGAGCGAGCGGTAGCCCAGGACCCAACCTATGCTCCTGGTTATGCCGGTCTCGCGATGGCGTACGGATTGTTGATCACCTACGGACATCCGGAGCTCAATGGTTACGACCTTTATAGGCTTGGTATGGGGATGGCGAATCGTGCGATTGAGCTCGAT
>Ga0207962_1000041_pt1 | contig 32716 bp, 29 predicted proteins | sample Knorr_S15_td_AAI_FD_185603 | JGI IMG/M metagenome (GOLD analysis project Ga0207962, IMG submission 185603) | Marine microbial communities from Southern Atlantic Ocean transect - Knorr_S15_td_AAIW_ad_750m_LV_A (SPAdes) (version 2) | ecosystem: Environmental > Aquatic > Marine > Oceanic | place... | reverse complement strand
AACCGCTGCCAGTTAGATCCTTGGTTAATATACTTTCCTCAATAACTCCAGCAACGGATTGTTCTATAACTTGTGCTTCTTCTTCCAAACTAAGCGAGTATTGCAATAACATCGCTACGGATAATATTGCACCACAAGGATTGGCGATGCCTTGATTTGCAATATCAGGCGCTGATCCGTGGATGGGTTCATAAACACCAAAACTATCTTCACCCAAACAAGCAGAAGGTAACATACCTATAGAGCCAGTTAACATGGCTGCTTCATCGGTCAGGATGTCACCAAATAGATTGTCTGTTAATATGACGTCGAAATCAGCTGGTCTGGACAACAAATGCATTGTTGCCGCGTCAATAAAAATGTGTTCAAGCTCAAGCTCACTGTATTCCTTCTCTATCAATTCAGTCGTTGTACTTCGCCAGAGTTGAGAGGTAGCCATAACGTTTGCTTTATCAACAGATGTGATTTTTTTTCTTCTGCCTTGAGCTATATTTGCGGCCACCCTTGTTATTCTTTCGATTTCTACCTTTGAGTATTCACAAATATCACTGGCAAATGCATCTGTTTTTTTCTTTTCGCCAAAATAAATCCCACCGGTAAGTTCTCTGACAAAAACCATATCTATATTTTCCAGGTAACGATTTTTAATGGGCGAATTATCAATTAATTCTTGGTAAGTCTTAATTGGTCTGATGTTTGCATAAATCCCTAAATCGGCCCTCATTTCCAATAGGCCTTCTTTTTCCGGCCTAATTTTCATATTGGGATCGCTCCACTTGGGTCCGCCGACAGCACCAAGTAGGACTGCATCTGAGTTTTTACATGACTGTTGTGTTTTTTCAGGGTAGGGCGTTCCAGTCGCATCAATTGCTATACCACCAAATAAAACCTCGTTTAGTGAAAAATCATGATCAAATACAGACCCAATAGCTTGAAGGACTTTAACGGCTTCTCGAGTAATTTCTGGACCAACTCCGTCTCCAGGCATAATTGTGATATCTGCTTTCATTGTTGTTTGTTTTCGTACGCAGAAATCTCAGTGTCATGATTCAGTAAATAACCCAGCTGATCAACACCATTCAATAGGCAATACCTTGCAAACGAATCTATTGGGAATGAAATAACTTTGCCATTTTCCAAACATATTTGAGTATTGTCTAAATCAACAATCAATGTAGTGGCTGGATGTTCCAGTAACCATTTATGTGTTTCTAAATTTACAGCTATGGTTATTAGTCCATTTTTCAGTGAATTGTTTTGAAAAATATCTGCAAATGACGTACTAATAATTGCTCTAAATCCATAATCCAGCAACGACCAAGCAGCATGTTCCCGAGAAGAACCACAACCAAAATTATTTCCGGCCACCAAGATTTCTGCATCGGATGATTCAGGTTGGTTCAATATGAAGTCTTCTTTTGGCCTTCCTGATTTATCAAATCGCCAGTCGGCAAATAAGCATTTTCCAATTCCATCAGTGGTCTGTCTGGTCAAAAACCGAGCGGGGATGATCTGATCTGTATCGATATCCTCATTGGGTAGATTAACTGTTCTAGCAGAGAATTTTTTAATTTTTTGCATACTCTAGACCTGCGTTTCAAATTGCCTTGGATCTTGGACTGATCCAGTTATAGCAGATGCTGCAGCTGTTTTTGGACTTGCTAAAATGGTTCTTGAGCCGGAACCTTGTCGACCCTCAAAGTTCCTGTTGCTTGTACTTACAGCTAATTTACCTGAACCCACGGTATCTCCATTCATCCCCAGACACATTGAACAACCGGATTCTCGCCACTCGGCCCCAGATTCTCTAAAAATTCTATCAAGACCTTCTGCTTCAGCCTCAGCTTTAACTGATTGAGAACCGGGTACAATTAGAACTCTCATATTTTCTGCAATTTTTCTTCCTTTTAAGATTGTTGCTGCATCGCGTAAATCTGATAACCTCGAATTGGTGCAACTGCCTATAAAAACAACATCAATTGGGTGATTGAGCAAAGACTTGCCCGATTCAAAGTGCATATAATCGAGAGCTTTCTTAAGGCTTTGGTTGCCTTTATGATCGGGTATTGTTGATTCGATAGACATAACCATTCCTGGGTTTGTGCCATAGGTAATCATGGGGGTAAGGGCTGAAACATCAATATCCACTTCTTTGTCAAATGAAGCGTCAGTGTCAGTTTGCCATCCTTTCCACACCTTCAGAGCTCGGTCCCATTCTTTTCCTTTAGGACTTCGTGGTCTTCCATCTAAATATTCATAGGTAGCTTCGTCAGGAGCAAATAATCCTGCACGTGCCCCTGCTTCAATGCTCATATTACAAATAGTCATTCGTTGCTCTAAAGTTAGACTTGCAACAGTGTTGCCTCTGTATTCAATTACATGGCCGGTTCCACCACCAACACCTATTTGCCCAATGACTTTCAAAATAATATCTTTAGCAGACACCCCTTCATTGAGTTTTCCGTTTAAATTAACGGCAAGAGTTCTGGGTTTTCTTTGAAGCAAACACTGAGTTGCTAGTACATGCGCAACCTCTGTGGTTCCAATGCCAAATGCCAACGCTCCAAATGCTCCGTGTGTACTTGTATGGCTGTCGCCACAAACGATTGTTTTGCCCGGTTGAGTGGCTCCCAACTCGGGTCCAATTACATGAACAATACCCCTGTACTTGCTTTCAAAACCATACAGTTCAATATCAAAATCTTTGCAATTTTGAATCATGTCTCTGATTTGTTGGGCAGGGCCTGACTCAGAGACAATATCAAGATCTTTTAACGACGCTATAGGAACTGTAGGAGTTGAATGATCCATAGTCGCCAAAACCTTTTGCGGTGTTCTTACCTTAAGGTTATTTTCTCTCAATAAAGAAAATGCTTGCGGTGTGGTTACTTCATGGATCAGATGAAGATCAATATATAAAATTGCTGGAGTATCTTCGGTTTCAGGTACAACAACATGTTGTTCCCAGATCTTATCAAATAGTGTTTTTGGGGCTGTTTGCATTTTTATTCAACGGACTCTAACCATCCCCATGAATCTTCGGTAGATCCATCAAATAAACCAAAAAAAGCTTTTTGAATTTGAGTAGTCACTGGTCCTCTTGTTCCTGTTCCTATTGTTATTTTATCCACACTCTTAATGGGTGTAATTTCTACAGCGGTGCCAGTAAAAAATAATTCATCAGCGATGTATAGCTGCTCTCTTGGAATCTCTGTTTCAATCACGCTAAGTTTAAAGGATTCTGCTATTTTCATTACAGCATCTCTGGTTATCCCATCTAAAATTGAGGAACTAAGAGGAGGGGTATAAAGATTGCCATCTTTAACCATAAAAATATTTTCTCCTGCACCTTCGCTTACCATTCCTTTGGAGTCCAGAAGTATCCCCTCATCGTAACCGTTTTGTCTAGCCTCCATAGCAACAAGAGTTCCTGAAAGGTAATTACCCGATGCTTTTGCCATAAAAGGAACTGTATTTGGATTAATTTTATTCCACGATGAAACGCATGCATCAACACCATCCTTAAGAGCAGCATTACCGAGATAAGTTCCCCATTCCCAGGCTGCAACAACAACGTCAATAGCATCATTATTATGTGCATGGAGACCTAGATCATCATACCCTCTAAAGGCTATTGGCCTAATATAAGCTCCCTCATTCAAGTCATTTGAGCTGACAATTATTCGGCATGCATTTTTGAGTTCTTGATGCGAGTATGGGATATTCATTCGATAAATTTTTGCGGAATTTAGAAGTCTTTTAATATGTTCATCGAGTCTAAATATCTTACAGCCATCACCTGTTTTGTATGCCCTGATGCCTTCAAAAACAGCTGATCCATAATGTAAGGCATATGTCAAAACGTGGATAGTTGCATCTTCCCAAGGTACAAGCTTGTCGTTAAACCATATATTTTTAGTTTGTTTTAATGCCATGGCAATTACCTAATTCTACTTATTGTATTTTCTGTCGATTCGATTGATGACTTCCAAATAGGCTAGAGCACCAGATTCGATAATATCTGTACTAATTCCGTGACCCCGGTAGTCTTGACCATCATAACGAACTGTCACTGTTACTTCTCCTTGTGCATCGTCGCCAACACTTACACTATGTATTTCAAAATTAGTAAGTTCCAAACTGTAGCCGGTTACATCTTCCAAAGCTTTAAAAACTGATTCAATCGGACCAATACCATTTGATGAGTTTTCTAATATCCTACCATCATTGTGTGTTAATTTTATGTCTGCAGACGCTCCCCAACTTTTTCCAGAAGAAATCTCTAAATCTACCAACTCCCAAGGACCAGTTACACCGGATTCAGAATTGATGACTATAGCTTCAATATCCGAGTCAAAAATCTCTTTTTTCCGATCTGCCAACTTTTTAAATTCAACAAAAGCAGCGTTGAGCTCTTCAGTATTTAGGCTAAATCCTAATTCAGTAACTCTATCTAAGAAGGCATGTCTGCCACTATGCTTGCCCAAAACCAAATTTGACTTTGCTATCCCAACATCTTCAGGTTTCATGATTTCATAAGTAGAAGCATGTCGAAGCATCCCATGTTGATGTATGCCGGCTTCGTGTGAAAATGCATTTTCACCAACCACAGCTTTATTTCTTGGGATATGCATACCCGTTATTGATGCAACCAATCTGCTGGTTGGATAGAGTTTTTTGGTTTCAATTTGTGTGTCAAAATCAAAATATTCATTCCTGGTTTTAATCGCCATACAAATCTCTTCTAAGGAAGTATTCCCAGCTCGTTCTCCAATGCCATTGATGGTGCATTCTACTTGTCGGGCTCCAGATTCTATTGCCGCTAGACTATTGGCTACAGATAATCCTAAATCATCATGACAATGGGCACTAAAAATAACATTTTCACTACCCTCGCAATTTTCAATTAAATATTTAAATAGGCTTCCATATTCAAATGGAATCGTATAGCCAACAGTATCTGGAATATTAACGGTTGTCGCTCCTGCTGCAATTGCTGCATTGACTACTTCGACCAAGAAATTGCGGTTTGTCCTGGATGCATCTTCAGGAGAAAACTCTACATTATCGCAAAATGTTTTTGCCAACTTTACACCTTCAAAAGCTGCTTTTACGACTGCATCTTGTGTCATATCCAACTTGTGTTCCAAATGAATGTCACTTGTGGCAACGAATACATGAATTCTTTTATTGTGGTTGGCATCTATTGCTTGCGCAGCCGCCTCGATATCTTGTGAATTACAACGGGCCAAGCTACAAATCGTTGCTCCATCAATCTCTGATGCGATAGCTTTTAAGGACTCAAAATCTCCAGGAGAAGCAGCTGCAAATCCTGCTTCGATAACATCGACATTTAACTCATTTAATGCATGCGCAATCTTGAGTTTTTCTCTTAATGACATGCTACAGCCTGGCGCCTGTTCTCCATCTCTGAGAGTTGTATCAAATATAAAAACTTTACTGTTTGCTTCGTTTTGCATAATTTTCTATTTTCCAGTTCAATTTCTTAACCAAGACATTCTTTCTCTTAATTCTTTGCCAACTTTCTCAATTTGCTGGTTCTGATCGTCATTCATCATTCGATTGTAGTTTTCTTTGCCGGATTTATTTTCTTCGATCCATTCCTCAGCAAATGTTGTATTTTGTATTTCAGTAAGAATGGTCTTCATTCTTTCCTTGGTTTCTGAGTTGATAATCCTAGGGCCTCTGGATAAATCTCCATAAATTGCAGTTTCGCTGACAAATTCATGCATTTTCTCAATTCCACCTTCATAGAGCAGATCGACAATTAACTTCAATTCATGCATACACTCGAAATAAGCAACTTCTGGTTGATAGCCTGCATCGACCAGTGTATCAAATCCAGCGACGATCAATTCGGTCACTCCACCACATAAAACTGCTTGTTCTCCAAATAAATCTGTTTCGGTTTCCTCAGCAAACGTGGTGGTTAAAATTCCAGCTCTTGAACCGCCTATGCCATGTGCATAGGCCAGTGCGTTTGCTTGGGCCTGGCCGGAATTGTCTTTTTCAATCGCCATCAAACAGGGGACACCTTTGCCTTTGGTGTATTGTCTTCTCACTAAATCACCTGGAGATTTTGGAGCAATTAAAATTACATCCAAGTCATCACGCGGTTTAATTTGTTGGTAATGGATATTGAAACCGTGTGCAAAGAGAATGGTAGCTGAGTTTTTAATCTTTGATTCCAATACAGCATACAATTTCGGTTGAGCCATATCGGGCACTAAAAAGGACACTAAATCCGAATCGATCACAGCTTCATCGGTCTCTAAAACCGTTAAACCATCTGCAATGGCCTTATCCCAGCTAGACCCAGTACGTCTAAGTCCAACTACTACATTTAAACCACTGTCTTTTAAATTCATTGCATGAGCTCTGCCTTGACTGCCATAACCTAAAATGGTTATTTTCTTTGACTGCAGTTGAGCTTCATTCACATCACGTTCAGAAAATATTTGCATTGCTGGTACCTCATAAATTATTTGTTCTGTTGTTCCTAAAAAAAACCCCGCTATTCGGCGGGGCTTGAATTATTTTTGTGCTTTTGAAAATTTAATTTTCAGCCCCATTATCATACAAATCCAGAAGCAGTAGTGCTCCTAGAATAAGATTCAAGGAAATAATTCGATCCTCCTGCCTTCTTAATTTAGTTTTCATGTACGAAATGGTCATGGATCCAAAGAATTTTGTCAACTATTATTATAAACTTATCAAATAAATAGATTGAAATATTATAGCTATAAAAGAGTTTGTCGTAAGCCCCACACTTGGGTAATAATGATTAATCTAATAATAACTAACTGAATTTGATTTTGTGTTTGGAGTATCTTTTCAATATAATATTTACAAATTTTTTTAAGGGCTAAGGCTCAACCAATCTTTTAATTCACAAGAGGAAATTTCTATGAGAATATTCCGAGGCACAGCTTCCATTGCGTGTATTAGTCTAATGCTAATCACCATACCAACGATACTCCCAGCACAAATTTTAAGTCAAATTCTGGAAACGCAAACGGAAAGAACGCTTATAGCTCAAGAATCGCAGACGAGAGTTGATAAAGTAGTAACACAAACACGATCCATGGAGGACCAGTACAGAGCCAATCTAAAAGAAATTGATGGCCTAAAAATCTACAACAAGTTACTGGAACTGCAAATTGAAAATCAGGAAAGAGTAAAAGTTGATTTGGAGCAATCCATTGCCAACGTTGCAATTGTCAACAGGCAAATTGTACCGGTCATGACACGGATGATTGACTCGCTCGAACAATTTATTGCACTCGATGTGCCATTTTTGAATCAAGAAAGAACCGACCGAGTAGAGAGCCTAAAAGAGCTCATGTCAAGACAAGATGTGACCGTAGCTGAGAAATTCAGAAAAGTGACAGAAGCTTACCAAATAGAAAACGATTACGGTCGTACCATAGAAACCTACAAAGACACTTTGGACGTTGACGGTGCAATTTTGGAGTTAGATTTCTTAAGGATAGGAAGAATTTCATTGATGTACCAATCAGTCGATGGAAAAATTTCCGGTGTATGGAATCAAGGCACTCAATCCTGGGATGATGCAAGCAGTCAGCGCAGTCAAATAAAATTAGGCTTAAGCATAGCTAAGAAGCAGGTTCCACCTGATTTAGTGATACTGCCAGTAGATTCACCGGAGGCTGCATAATGAAAACCTTTAGAATATTTATAGGATTATTGGTTGTTGTATCACTTCCAATTGCTGCCCAGCAAGCAAGCACTCTGGATGAATTACTTCAAAATGTTGAACAGGGCAGAACACAAGACGCCTTGGATAACCAGAAAAGAGAGAATGAATTTCGGCAAAAACGAGGTCAGCAGGAGGTTTTACTTAGTGAATCTGCTGCAACTAAAGTAAAAGAAGAGGAACGCAGTGCAAAACTTGAAAATGTTTTCGAAGACAATGAAAAAGAACTCAACGAGTTGACTGAAACCCTGAACGAACGCCTGGGGGCATTAAAAGAATTATTTGGGGTAATGCAACAGGTTGCAGGAGATGCCAGGAGTCGCTTCGATAATTCCTTAACCAATGTCCAGTATCCGAACCGTGGCAATTTTCTTGAAAATCTAGCAAAGAAACTCGGCAGCAGTTCGAAACTACCTTCTATTGAAGAAATTGAAAAATTATGGTTCGAACTGCAAAGAGAGATGACCGAAACAGGTAAAGTTGTTAAATTCACCACCGATGTTATTGATACACAGGGCAGCAAAAGCCAAACTACAGTTGTTCGAGTAGGTGCTTTTAATATTGTTACAGATGGCAAATACCTTAACTATGAACCAACAACGGGTAACGTCTCTGAAATTCCAAGACAACCCGAAGGCCGAAGATACACCAGCAGTACGTCTGAACTCTTTAATTCAACCGGTGGGAAAGTTGTTTTTGGTTTAGATCCAACATTGGGTGGGGTCTTGAGCTCACTGGTAGCACGACCCAATTTGATTGAACGCATTCAACAGGGTGGAATAGTAGGTTATCTGGTCATCGCACTTGGTTTATTTGGTGTTGGCCTTTCATTTGAACGACTAATCAAACTGGTTAATGCAGACAGAAAAGTTACTGCTCAACTTGAAAGCGATGTGATCAGTGAAGACAATCCTCTCGGCCGGGTCCTGAGTGTTTATGAACAGAATAAAACCGTTGATACCGAAACCCTTGAACTAAAAATGGCAGAAGCTGTCTTTAAAGAGGCACCGGATCTCAATAAAGGACTTCTGCTAATCAAAGTTATATCTGTTGTGGCGCCACTGATGGGACTTCTTGGAACAGTAACAGGAATGATTAAAACATTTCAGGCGATTACCCTGTACGGGACCGGTGATCCAAAACTAATGGCTGGAGGTATTTCACAAGCTCTAGTGACAACTGTTCTGGGACTAACAGTAGCTATCCCAACTACACTTTTGTATACCATCGTTAGTGGCAGAAGCAAAAGAATTACTCAAATCATACAAGAACAAGGTGCCGGCATTATTGCAGAACACTCAGAAAAAGAAGCCGGCCGTTCTTCGTAACAGAGGATGGCTCAATAGAAGCTTGAGATGATTCAAGACATTATATTGTCAGTCCGTGACTTCCTTGAACTGGGAGGACCGGTCCTGAACATCATTGCAATTGTGATTTTCGTCATGTGGATGTTAATTCTGGAGCGCCTTGCGTATTTTCGAACGGGATTGAAATCTCTCAAATCTAGCATTCAAGCCATTTGGGGGGATAGAGAACAAAAAAGATCGTGGGAATCAGATGCAATACGGGAAAAGCTGATTTCTCAATTTAGCATGTCTGCCAATCAATACCTTCTCATCATAAAGACAATGGTTGCTATTTGCCCATTGCTGGGATTGATGGGAACGGTTACGGGCATGATTGAAGTGTTTGATGTAATGGCAATATCAGGATCAGGAAATGCCCGATCCATGGCTTCCGGTGTCTCCAAAGCTACCATCCCTACCATGGCTGGAATGGTAGGAGCGTTATCTGGGGTTTTTTTGGTAACCGTATTAAACCAGAAAGTAAACAGAGAAGTTGAAGATCTTGAAGACAATTTAACGACCGACGATTAGAATAATCTGTGGAGACAATAAAAAATGAGAAAAAATTTATTCCAATACGTAGAAGAAGAAGAAGCTGAGATCAATTTAACACCGATGCTTGATGTTGTCTTCATCATGTTGATTTTCTTTATTGTCACGGCTTCATTTGTCAAAGAATCTGGTTTAGATGTCAACCGACCGGATGCCCCCACTGCTGTCAAAAAGGAGAGTGCAAACATTCTTGTTGCAATAGGAGCAAGCAATGAAATATGGATTAGCGGAAGACGCATTGATCCCAGGGCAGTTCGAGCTAACATAGAACGCATGCATGCAGAGAATCCAGAGGGAGCAGTCATTATTCAGGCTGATAAAAAAGCATTTACCGAAACCTTGGTGTTAGTAATGGATTCAGCACGCCAAGCTGGTGTTTTCAACGTCTCCATAGCTGCAGAAACAGACTAACTTATAAACATGCCCGAATCCTTTCAACAAGCAGAAGATCCAAAAATAAGACTTGCATTAGCTGCTCTCGCAGCTGTCTTTACGACGTTTGCAATTCTTTGGCTCATGCAAATACTCATCGCTACCGGTAAAGGTGCGATTACCTCAAAATACGAAGGACGTTTTGTTGATTTTGTTCGTATTGAAAAAGATGAATCCTTGGAGACCAAAACCTTGAAACCCAAAAAACCACCTGAACCGGAACAACCCCCTCCCGATAGCCCGCCTCAATTGGATGAAATCGATGCATCGGTGCAAACAGTCAGCATTGGCGCTGTTGATACCGGGACTGGTGTGAATCTAGGAGGTATAGGTGGTTTTAATGCTGCAGAAGGCGAGTATTTGCCCATTGTCAAAGTCGCACCAATTTATCCCAACCGGGCTTTAACCAGAGGCATTGAAGGCAATTGCATTGTGGAATATACGGTTACCAGAAATGGAACCACCAAGGGTGTTAAAGTTGTTGAATGCACCAGCAGCCTGTTTTCCAACGCTTCGATCAAAGCCGCAGCAAAGTTTAAATACAAACCAAGGGTAATCAACGGACAGCCCATTGATGTTCCTGGTGTTATGCATAAAATCACTTTTGAATTAGAGAATCAGTAAAATGGACATGCGAATAGGTGTATTGGTCTTAGTATTTATAATCACTACTTTTGGATTCAACCAACAGGGGTTTATTGGCTTTTCAACTGCACAAGCTCAGGAAGAATATGAAGACAACACCAAAAGCAAGCGAAAAACCAAAAAAACAGGGGCGATGACCGAGAAAGTAGCCAAAAAACTTCAAGTTGCCCAGGAAGCAATAGAGGCAGAACAATTGGAAGAAGGAATCGAAATATTAAATGAAATCCTGGAATTGAGAAGATTGACGGATTACGAACGAGCCCAAGTCAACTATTTTTTTGCTTACGTTGCTTATCTAAAGGAAGACTACAGAGGGGCGATCAATTACTACAGTAAAGTCCTTCAAGAAGAAGAGGTACCGGAAGGGCTGCTTTCTTCTGCTAGATACACAATCGCTCAATTGTGGTTTCAACTGGAAGAGTGGGAAAAAGCCATCAGAGCGGTTGATGATTTACTGGTCAATTCAGAAAGTCCAAGACCTGATCTCTATATTTTAAAAGGTTCTGCACTTTATCAGCTTAAAAAATACACTGAAATGATTCCTGTGATCAGGGCAGCCATCGATTTATCTGAACAAAGGAACCCTTTCAGGATCCAGTCATTGCAGGGCAATATAAAATCAGTCGCTGATGAAAACAGAGTTACATACGATAAAAGCGGGGAAACAGAAATCAATTACCCACGACTTGTAAGAATTATCACCATAAAACTAAAAGAAGATTTAACTAAATTAAGTAACAGAGAACGAGACATTGAACAAAAAAAAGCAATAGAAGAGTCGATTGTTGATTTAGACAGATCTGTCGCGAATCTTGCTATTGGCCCGACAAAAGAAAATTGGTGGCTATTGCTGAGAGCAGCACACTTTGAACTTGATGACATAAAGAATGTGCGTGTTATCCTTGAGCGTTTGTTGATTGAATGGCCCAAAAAAGAATATTGGACGCAATTGTCTGCAATTTACGGTCAACTACATTTTGATGACAAACAAATATCAAGCTATCGGACTGCCTATGAAGAGGGCTTTCTAGTGAGAAGCAATGAACTGGTGCAAATGGCACAACTCTATCTTTCGATGGAAGTTCCTTACAAGGCAGCAGTTATCTTACAAAAAGGCGTAGATGCTGGACAAGTGGATCTCGAGGTCAAGAATTGGCGGTTGTTGTCTCAGGCTTGGTTTCTGGCTCAAGATGATCAAATGGCTATTGCAGCTTTACGGGAAGCAGCAAAATTATCAGATGATGGGGAATTGGACATACGTTTAGCTCGCTCGTTGGCTAATACCGCCAACTTTGAAGGTTGCGTTAACTCTGCAACAACAGCAATCGGTAAAGGAGATCTGAAAAGAGACGACGAATCATACATCACATTGGGCATGTGTCAATTTGAAGTGGCCTCCTATGAAGATTCAAAAGAATCCTTTGGTTTTGCTGAAATTGATGCTGAAAGGAGAAAAGAACTGGCTCTGGATGACTGTGCAGCAAACGAGGAGATGACCAAGGCTAACTTTGTTGAAACTCTTGAAAAACAAGCACAAGATCTAAAAAAAGGAAAAGAAATTGAAGACAAGATACTTTCATGTACTTTGCCTGCATCTTTGAGAACCGTTAACAACTGGCAAACATTTCTTGAAAAAGAAGTTGCACGTGTCACTCAACTGCAGAGTCAGATGAGAGACATTGAAGAGCAATTGAAAAACAGAGAATCCCAAGCTATCTCTTTTTAATACAGCAACATTAAATCACGTCAGTGAACATTTTAATTGCTGTGATACCTAAAAATAAGGCAAACAATTTTCTCAATTTATTATGTGAAACACGGTGTGCAAAGTTAACACCAATGGGTACGGTGAGCAATGTGGCCGGAACGATAAGACCAAATGCGATCAAGTTAACATAGCCAAATGAAAAAGGAGGCAAAAGTGGCTGCCCCAACCCCCCAATAATGAAACCTATGGAACCGGGTATCGCAATAAGGGTTCCAAAAGCTGCCGATGTTCCAACTGCCTTCCTCATCTCCATTCCTGTGTAATTCATAACAGGTACACTCAAGCTGCCTCCCCCAATTCCCATCATCACTGAGATCAGGCCGATAAAAATTGGAGCTATTCGAAATAAAATTTTAGAAAGCACTGCCTTAGATCTTCTTGCTGGCCTATTCAGAAACATTTCTATAGAAACCAATGCAGCAATGGATGCAAAGATACCCGTCAATACTTCAAAGGTGGCATAACCTGCAAGTACGGCTCCGATGATTGCTCCGACTAATAAAGGGATGGTCCATTTTGTAAATACATTCTGATCAAAAGAACCTCGATGTTTATGCTGGATTGCTGAGCGAATACTGGTAGGCACAATAATTAACAAAGAACTGCCTACCGCAACATGCATAATAATTGACTGATCGTAATTTAAATAGTTCAGAACGTAGTAGAGTAGGGGAACAATCACAATGCCCCCGCCAACACCTAACAGTCCAGCCAATATTCCTGCAATACAACCAGAAAGCAGTGTCAAAAGAACCAAGCTGATTAAATTAATGTCCACAAACAAGCATTGACTTTTTTAGTTTAAAAAAAATTGGCCGGCAACATGTACCGGCCAATCATTCTAGCAATTATTAAATACTATGTTTTATTTTAAAATTCCCACTTTAGATTTGCTGTATAAGTTCTAGGCAGAGGATAGTAAGGAACAAATAAATTTGAAGTTGTATAAGTATTATCACTGCAATTTTTACACTCTATACGAAGAGTCCAAGGACCTTCATTTGATAGAGCAAAACCAGCATTAACTATAGTTTCCCCACTTTTATTATGACCAAGATGCCTAGTACCTGCGACATTCTCGCCAATGATTCTTGCACTAGCGTAAGGGCTTATTTTGAACCCACCTCCCACTTCATAATCACCACTAAATCCAATGGTATATGTACTATCTGGTGTTCTCTTGGGATCAGCTGCATTACAATCTGCATCAAATGCTGCATAACTTGTATTTGGAGCAGTGCAACCTAGAGGTAAATCTACGTAACTTGCATTTTGAATACCCATAGCAAAAAACATTCGAGTATTATCATTTGGTAAAAAAGTAATCTCAGCTTCAATACCTGAATTACGTAAACCACCGGCATTTGTGGTTAAAAATTGCCCATCTGGGGTCGCTGCTGTTGTCTGTAAATCCTCAAGATCTGAACGAAATAATGTAATATTCGTTTGAAGTCGATTATCCATGTAACCACCCCGAAGTCCAAATTCATAAGACCAGATTTGTTCTGGCCCAAATGATGCAGCAGCTGGACCGCTCGTTGCTCTTGAATTCCAACCTCCAGATTTAAAGCCTTTTGTTGCAGACACATAAACCATAGCATTTTCATTGACATCAATTTTATAAGCAATTCTAGGAGTAAACGCAGATGTTTTAAGTCTAATGGGTACGCCTGCATCTACTAGTGCTTGTGTTGTTATCCCCCCTGTGTAGGCGATAGTTTTTTCATCGCTGGTATGACGACCACCAATTGTTAATATTCCGCTTCCTACATTAACGTCAACTTGGGCATATATTGATGAACTCTCGGTATCATTGAATAATACACGATCAGCAAGTTGAACAACTGCTTGACCAGGAGCTCCTGCAAAGGCACCAAAATCAAGATAATCCGCAAAGTCCGTTACATTTTCTTCGTCCATGTAATAAACACCATATGTCACACTTGCATTTTCAAGGTCTCCCGACCATTTTAATTCCACGGAAGTCATCTCATGATCGCCATCATTATCGATAGCAAAGAAATCATCGCTTAGGGCATTTGGGAAATTAAGTAGAAACTTCTGTTCCATATCTCTTTTTCCTACTATAAAATTAGCCGTGCCGTTCCCCATAGCAAATGATAAATTGGATACAAAATTTGTCGCTTCTACGTCGTTACCATAACCATTTGATTTTAAGCCTGTACTGCCAATTAAAACTTCGTTTGGTGTTGCTGACGCTGTTGAAACTCTATCGTCTCCAACTAGTGCACCCCGAACATTAGCAGAAGAAGTATCAGATACATCCAAGGCTACATCCCATGTTGTAGTATCAGAGATAAGCACTCTTGCAGCAGCTCTAAATCCTTTTTTATCCATATCATTAAACTTCTTGTTTAGAACAGTATTTTTTAGATAACCATCGTCTTGCACAGAGTAAGCTGAAAATTTAGTTAATAGGGTCTCAGACATTGGAATATCAACGGACCCACGAAGCGTGGTTCTTCCAAAAGAACCAACACCAGCTTCAATAAAGCCACCTCTTTCCTCTGCTGGTTTCCTCATAACAAGACTGATTGCTCCGCCTGTAGTATTTCGCCCATACAAAGTTCCTTGAGGCCCACGAAGTACCTCTATTCTCTCTACATCAAATAATGCAAAATTATTTGCATTTTGACGGGTTACATAGACTTCATCTATATAGGTACCAACTGGAGGATCAAACGTAGAAATTGATTCGTCATTACCTTGACCTCTGAGATAATACATATTGGCTGTTCCCAATCCAGTATTGTTACCGCCAAATAAGTTTGGAACTACATTGATAAGATCGATGGTATTATCAATTTGTAGAATTTCCATCTGTTCTTGACCGTATGCACTAACAGCAATTGGTGTATCTTGAACTGACGCAACTTTTCTTTCAGCAGTAATGATAATCTCTTCAATTTCTGCTGCAGTAATCGTTATGATGTTTCCGGTTAAAAGTAAAACCGTGGCAAATAATAGCTTGCCAAAATAATTGTTCTTCATAGAATTCCCCCCTATGTGTGCGAACATCCTCTCATTTGTTAAGTTAGATCCAATACTACTATAAAATATATCTAATGATGAATTAATTCAATCAATTCATGGGTTGTCCCTTTCTGTACTGAACACAATCTGGATTCGTGAGAAGGTAAGTTTGAATGGTATGTGTTCTTGAGTTTTTCTCCTGATTCATAGCGAAGAAAACTAACCATAGCAATGCCTGCAGGCAGATAACCATCCAAGGAGAATCTATCGCTTCCTTCTTTGGGTAATTCATCCAACTCTATCATGGATTGACCTTTTAGCGCTAAAGCTGCAGCTTTGTATTTGGTATCTTCTGGATAGTTAAAAACTCTTGATATTGAGCGAATTCTTGATTCTATAATGGTCGCTTTAGCCAATCCAAAATTATTATAAAAATAATTCTGCATTTCATCCAAAGACTTTCCTGCCAAGACAACAATGAAGGTCTGATCCACAAAACAACGCGGCTTTGGGCTATCAAATTCAGGGACTTTATTTTTAAATTGAGTAAGGTAAAGAATTTCATTGGCTGGACCCATGACTTGCATGGCTCTGATATCTTTTGTAAAAGAAAGATCTGCGGGTGCACCAATTATTTTAAAAGGTGAGTTTTCCAATTGGACAGCAAGCCCATCAACGTCCTCAACAATGAGTTCAGCAGCATTCCAACCCACACTTTTAAATGCAATGTAATTGGATTGATCTGGCTGATGGATAAACCTGAATGAGAAATCATCTGATTTCTCTGGTTGCATAACAACATAGTCTGCATTTGTTAGATTTTCAGTTCCCCATGCAGAAGATTCTTGTACGGTAATTTGGCCTGATTTGGTTACCCGATAGCTGAGAGACTCTTGATAAGCCTCAACCATCTTATTCAAGTCTGAAGTTGAAATCGTAACCGCTGCAATTTTTCCGAGGTTCATCATAGAATACTAGCGTTTCAAAACGTAGAGAATATCATAGTATTGGTTTACACTTGTCAGATTATATCAAGCGCTTTTAAGGAAACATTTATCGTGAATTCAATTTCAATACTGGAAGTAGGCCCAAGAGATGGATTGCAAAGCGAGCCGGAAATTTTACCGACTGAAATTAAGAAAGAATTTATTCTTAAAACTATTAATGCAGGCATCAAACAAATTGAGGTAACCAGCTTTGTTCATCCAAAAAAAGTGCCCCAAATGGCAGACGCTGAAACTCTAGTTGAAAGTCTGCCAGATAGAGACGATGTTACCTATATTGGACTTATCATGAACCAGAGAGGTTTTGAACGTGCTCGAGACTGTGGCATTGATGAAGTGGGAATGGTGATAGTAAGTACCGATACCTACAATAAGAAAAACCAAGGTGTTACCACTCAAGAATCAATCGATAATTGGTTAAAAATAGCCGCCGATGCAAAATCAGCAGGGATCAGAACCAACGTCGTTATTTCTTGTTCTTTTGGGTGTCCTTATGAAGGCGAAGTCGATCCCGAAAAAATTGTAGCGATCGCTGAACAAGTTTTGCAAGGAGAGCCGGATATTTTAGGTTTGGCCGATAGTGTAGGGGTTGCTGTTCCCAAACAAATCACAAATGTGTTTTCCATGATCAAGGAACTCCATCCAACCATCCCTCTGAGAACGCATCTTCACAATACCAGAAACACAGGTTTAGCAAATGCTGCTGCCGCGGTTGAAGTAGGGGTTTCGATTATTGATGCTTCGACAGGTGGAATAGGGGGATGTCCATTTGCCCCTAAAGCAACTGGCAACATACCAACCGATGACCTTTTGTACATGCTCGACCGTTCTGATGTTATCACCGGGGTGAATCTCAGAGATGTCATAAAAACTACAGAATGGCTAGAATCACAACTTGGTAGAAGCGTTCCGGCAATGCTGCCTAAAGCCGGTATATTTCCAGAAAATGCTGAAATTAACCTCCAATAAAAATATTATTTCTCTAACAAAAGCTATTGTACTATTCACAGAGCAAGTTTTGCGTATTACAATATTCATCAATGATGAAGTGACAGCTTGACTCATCATACGTATTAAAATTAGGAGAAAACATGAGCTACCGACTAGGTGTTGATGTAGGAGGTACTTTTACCGACCTTCTTCTTGTCGACGAAAAAACAGGGCAATTGTATACAGCAAAAGTACCAAGTACCCCAGACGATGCCTCAATTGGTGTCTTTAACGGAATTGAGAGAGTCTGCGGTAATGCAGGCATTGATCCTAATGAAATTACCTCAGTTATGCATGGAACAACCATTGCAACCAATACCATATTGACTGGAACCGGTGCTAAAGTTGGATTGGTTACAACAAAAGGTTACCGTCAGGTTCTTCAAATTGCTCGTTCCTTTGTCCCTGGTGGTTTAGGCGGCTGGGTCATATACAATAAAAGCAATCCATTGGCACCACTGGCTTTAACCATCGAAGCGGATGAAAGAATTTCAGCTTCCGGAAAAATCTTAAAAACAGTAAAAAAAGGCAAACTTGAAAAAGACCTTAAAGCACTTTACAAAAGAGGCATTGAAGCGCTGACAGTTTCATTAATCAATTCTTTTGCCAACGACACCAATGAGAAAGAGATTAGAAAAATCATAAACAAGAAAAAGCTCTTACCTGGAGTGCCCGTCTCTCTCTCCTCAGATATTGCCCCTGAGATGCAGGAGTATGAAAGAACAATCACCACGGTTGCTAATTCCTACGTTCGTCCAAAAGTCTCCGAGTATGTTAAACACTTACAAAAAGGACTCAAAAGACGAATGAACGACGCTAAACTGCATCTTCTAAGATCTGATGGAGGACTCGCTTCTGCCAAGGCTTCTCAAAATTCTCCAGTCAACTTACTCATGAGCGGACCTGCTGGAGGTGTATCAGGTGCAATCTGGATTGCTCAACAAGCAGGTTATGAAAACCTATTGACATTTGATATGGGTGGAACTTCTACCGATGTTTCACTGGTAAAAAATGGCAAAGCTGAACAGAGCAGAGAAACCACTGTTGGAGATGTCACAGTTCGTGCTTCATCAGTGGATGTCAGGACTGTAGGAGCTGGAGGCGGCTCTATTGCCCATGTACCTGAACTTACAGGCGCATTAAGGGTTGGCCCACAAAGTGCCGGAGCAGAACCTGGACCTGCCGCATACGGCAAAGGTGGAACCGAGCCAACAGTAACCGATGCAAACGTAGTTCTGGGCTATATGCCACCTGATGTTCGCTTGGGCGGTGATATGAAACTTAGAAAAGATCTAGCACAGGATGCAGTGAAAACAATTGGCGATTCTTTGGGTCTTTCACTTGAAGCTGCTGCAGCTGGAATTTATGACATTGTTAACGAAAACATGTATGGGGCCTTAAGATTGGTGTCCGTTGAGAAAGGATACGACCCAAGAGATTTTGCCTTAATTGGCTTTGGTGGAGCAGGCCCCTTGCACGCAAATGCACTAGGGAAACTCACCAATTCATGGCCAGTCATTATTCCGCCTGGACCTGGGGTATTGTGTGCCTATGGAGACGTGACCACAGCGATCCAAGACGAGGCCTCCATGTCTTTTATCAGACGATTTAGTGATACCAGCAAGAAAGAAGTGGTGCAAATATTTACCGATCTTGCAAAAAAAGCTTCAAAAACACTTGATGCAGAAGGCGTTGCAAAGAAAAACCGAACCACGACTTATCAGGTGGATATTCGATATCATGGACAAGGTTTATTGCTCACAGTAGATTTTGATTTGAGCGAACTCAGAAGAAAAGGGCTGAACGCCATTGGCACAACATTTGATCAAATACATGAACAACTCTTCACATTTGCTCTGCCAGCAGAAAAAGAACTAGTGAATTTACGATCAGTAGTCAGAGATAAAGCCCTTAGTGTGAAAGCTCCATCTGTACCCAGAGGCAACGACAAACCCTCCAGAGCATTTATTTCTAAAACTAAAGTTTTCATGGAGGGCAAAAGTAAGTTTGCTTCACTCTATGATCGATCAAAATTGAAACAAGGAAATGTCATTAAAGGACCTGCCATTGTCCTGGAAATGGATTCAACCACAGTAGTCTTACCAGGTCACTCAGGCCGAGTGGATAAATTTGGTAATATTCTGATCACACCAGATGCTTAACAGGAGTAACGCATGCCAACAACAATAATTCAAACCAACAACAAACCCTTTAAACGAGTAAAGCTTGATCCGATTACCTTGGATGTTATAGAAAATTCAATGTTTTCGGCTCGCTGGGAAATGGACGCAGTTCTATTTAGGACAGCTATGTCTCCAGGTATCCGAGAACAAGGCGATGAATTCCCAATGATAGCTAACCTAGAAGGAAAAATGGTTGTCGGACAATTTGGGAGCTTCATCTACGGATTTAAAGAAGCCTACGACGGAACTATGGAAGAAGGGGATATGTTCCTGACTACTGACCCATATGCATGCAATGGAGCAGTCAGTCATGTTAACGACTGGTTGTTACTTCGACCGATTTTTAAAGACGGTAGACTCATCAGTTATGCAGCTATGTTTGGGCATATGACGGATGTGGGTGGTAAAGTTCCTGGTAGTCTGCCAACAGATGCCAGTCAAATATTTGAAGAAGGAATTAGAGTTCCACCAACAAAGATTTATAAAAATGATGTGTTGCAGACAGACATCTTGGAACTAATTTTACACAACTGCCGTTTGCCACATTGGAATAGAAGTGATTTTAATGCCATTGTTGCTGCCATAAGAATGGCAGAAAAACGAGTCTTGGAAATGGCTGAGAGATTTGGTGATGATATTTATTATTCAGCTCTGGAAGAACTGTTGGACAGAAATAAAACCGCAATGGGCAAACTGATAATGAATACAGTACCCACTGAAAAACAATATTTTGAAGATTATATTTGTGATGACGGTCTTGGTATGGGGCCATATAAAATTAAATGTGCAATGTGGAGAGAAGGCAAAAAAGTAATCTTCGACTTTGAAGGCACGGACCCCCAATCCACCAGTTCTGTTAATTTCTTTTTAAATGAAGAGATGTTCAAAATGTTTTGTGGTGTCTACATGATCATGGTCTTTGATCCAGCAATTATGTTTAACGATGGATTTTACGATTTGATGGATGTAAGAATTCCAAAAGGCACTCTTTTAAAACCTGTACACCCAGCTGCCTTATCTTGTAGAACGCATGCTCTGGGTAGAATATTTGACGTCTTGGGAGGCCTCCTAGGTCAAGGTGCTCCTGATTTTCTTTGTGCTGCTGGATTTTCCGACAGTCCCCACCTCATGTATTCAGGATACGACAAAAAAGGCGAGTGGTATCAACTTTATATGATTGGCTTTGGTGGGGTCCCAGGAAAACCAATGGGTGATGGTCCGGACGGTCACTCACTCTGGCCAAGCTTCACAAATGTACCAAATGAATTTCTCGAAAGTTACTTCCCGCTTGTCATTGAAGAGTATTACACAGTTCCTGATAGTGGCGGTGCAGGATATCATCGGGGAGGTAATGCTCTTTGCACAACTTTCAGATTTTTAGAGACTGGAGAAGTTTCTATACACGATGACCGCTGGCTCACTTACCCATGGGGAGTTAATGGAGGTCATCCAGGTGCTCGGAGTACAAAAACATTGGTAAGAAGCAATGGAGACACTGAATTACTCCAATCAAAGTGTGATCGTATCAAAGTTGAAGATGGCGACATTCTCTATCATGTAACTTGGGGAGGAGGAGGATGGGGAGACCCATTCACAAGAGAAGCAGATAGAGTTGCATTTGATGTTGATGCTGGCCTTGTTAGCAGAGAAGGAGCTAAGAAAAATTATGGAGTGGTACTGAGTAAAGATTGCTCGGTTAATAAGTCAGCCACAACACAACTGAGAAAAAGAATGGCAAAAGCCAGAGGCAAAACAAAACTCTTTGATAAGGGATTTACTAGCATCAGTGAACTTAAACAACGATGCAAAGAAGAAACCGGATTGGAGCCACCTGCAACACCAAGATTCCAGAAATGGATGTTAGAGGCCTAGCCAGAATAATTGATAGAAATAGATAAGCTATTTTTTGATATCGTGATTGTAGATGTGGACGTCCCTTTGAGGGTAAGGGATTGATATTCCTTCTGCATCAAACCTTTTCTTAATCTGTTCCAAAATTGAGTATTTAACACTCAAAACATCGGACGAGTTAACCCAGGGCCTGACAATGAAATTGACGCTGTTATCAGCCAATTCTGAAACTGCGATCCTAGGTTCTGGTTCTGCTAGAATTCTGTCCTCTTGATTGAGTATGTCCTTGAGTATTTCTTTTACTTTGTCTATATCGTCCTCATAGCCACAACTGGCAACAATGTCCACACGACGAGTCGCCTGATCGGTGTAATTGACAACACTATCTTTCATGATGGTTCCATTGGGAACAATCACAATCTTGTTATCTGGAGTCTTGAGAACTGTAGAGAATATCTGGATATCCAAAACTGTGCCTGCAGCGGATCCAGCTTCGATATAATCTCCAACTTTGTACGGTTTAAAGATAACAATCAGAATGCCGGCTGCAAAATTGGCTAAAGAGCCTTGCAAAGAAAGGCCTATTGCCAAACCAGCAGCACCAAGCATGGCGATAATTGAAGTGGTCTCAATACCCAGTTGATTGATCGCAGCAATAAAGATGATCACCATCAACAAGGTGTTGAGGAGATTGACAGCAAAGATTCTTACAGTTTCTTCAACAGTTGTTTTCTCAAGTGCTGCTTTGATGATCTTTAAAAGCAGTTTAACAACCCATCTACCGATAACGATGATTAAAACTGCATAAAGAACACGCAAACCAAAGTCAGCAGCAATTTGGGTAATAGAATTGATTATTTCAGCTGTATCCATGTCAAGGTATCCACACTGTATTAGTTTTTGATGGTAGTATTCTAATGCACTTATTCGCTGGATTCCCAACTTTCTTTATTGAAATAGAAGAATAAAATCACTTTCATTCAGTGTATATTAATACTGATAAAACAGTAATTTACGATAATACACATTAATATAATTCTATATCTATTTGATATATATAATATTTATTAATTTGACCGTAATATTTACTCAAACATAGTTGAGTTTTTGTTTTTTGCCACGAATGGAGTAGAAATGTGATGCCAACGGTTATGGTAACAGGTGCTAACAGAGGAATAGGCTACGAACATGTTGCTCAATACGCCCAGAAGAAATGGAATGTAATCGCCTGTGCGAGACAACCAGAAAAAGCGATAGAGTTATTGCAACTTCAAGACAAATATGGAGCAAACTTCATCATTGAAGAACTTGAAGTTACAAATCACAAACAAGTGGATGATCTCTCACAAAAGCATAGCAACACCACAATTGACATTTTAATCAACAACGCTGGAACAGGAGGCCCTGAAGGAATGCCTGGGGCAATGGACTACCAAAAAATAGACAATATGGATTATCAGATATGGAGAGACATTCTGGAAGTAAACTTACTTGCACCGTTTAAAGTAGCAACTTCCTTTCACAAACAAATTTCAATCAGTGACAAGAAAACCCTAATCATGATGTCTAGTGATTTAGGTTCTGTAAGTCAAAATACTTTTGGCGGTTTATACTCCTACCGAGCCAGTAAGTCTGCACTGAATATTGTTGCCAAGGGAATGTCTAATGAATGGAAAGATATTATTGTTGTTGCACTTGCACCAGGCTGGTGTCGAACATATCTTGGCGGAGCAGAAGCAGAAATTGATCCTATGGACAGCGTTGAAGATCAACAAAAAATGTTTGAATCTCTGACTGAAACTGACAGCGGAAAATTCCTCGATCGATTTGGCAACGAAGTTCCTTGGTAACTTAAATCAGGTTTAGAAAATAACGGATGTGGCTTTGGTTTTAAGGTAAGGCTCTAGACCTTCTTTACCAAATTCTCTTCCCCAGCCTGATTGTTTGTTACCGCCAAAAGGTATGGCCGGATCCACAGCTGCATGCCAATTGATGCTTACTTGTCCTGCATTAATTAACATTGCCATCTTATGGGCTACTGAAATGTCTTGCGTCCAAACACTTCCCGACAGTCCATATGAGGTATCGTTTGCTTGCTGGGCAATATTCTCTAAGTCATTGTTGTCAAACGATTGAGCACATAAGACAGGGCCAAATATCTCTTCCTTTGCAATTTTCATATCACCATGAATTTGAGTAAAAATTGTTGGCTTAACAAAAAATCCTTTATCACCTACCATCTCGCCCCCAGTTACCAACTCCGCACCTTCATCTATGCCGGTTTGAATATAGGACATTACTCTTTTTCTTTGGGTATCAGAAATTAACGGCCCAAAGTCTTTTTCTGGGTCTAATCCATGACCAATTTTGAAAGACTCTGCCATTTCTTTGATGCCAGCAACCACTGTTTCAAAAATATCTTTATGCACAAAAAGTCGTGTCCCAGCCATGCAATTTTGTCCCTGGAGAAAGAAACAAGCTCTGGCAGCTCCAGGGATAACTTTGTCTAAATCAGCATCAGGAAATACGACAACAGGATTTTTACCGCCCAGTTCAAGAGTGACCCGTTTCAAATTTCCAATAGATGCAGCAACTATTTTTTTGCCAACCTCAGTTGACCCTGTGAAGGCAATTTTATCGACACTGGTGTGATGCGACAAAGCATTTCCTGCGGTCTCGCCGTAACCTGTAACAATATTTACAACACCCTTTGGAATTCCAGATTTTCTAATTAATTCACCCAAAAAAAGTGCTGTCATGGGGGTCAGTTCAGCTGGCTTCAAGACAACGGTACAGCCAGCTGCCAAAGCAGGGGCTAGCTTTAGGATTGCAAAAATCAATGGCGAGTTCCAAGGAATAATGGCTCCAACGACACCGATAGGTTCTCTTCTTGTGTAAGTTATTGATTCACCATTCACAACACCTCCTGGCGATACGGGTATGGTATCTCCTTGGATTTTCGTTGCCCATCCAGCGTAGTATCTCAGTAAGGTTGTGCCGTGACCGGCAATTGAATAGTGGGCCAGTGCCAAAGGCATACCATTGTCTAGAACTTCCAACTCTGCTAACAAAGGCAGACGTGCATCAATATCATCCGCCAACTTGTTCAACAGCTGGGCTCTGTCATGTGAAGTTATTTTGGACCATTCACCAGTAAGTGCATTTCTGGCTGCAGAGACCGCTGAGGAAATATCGTCTTCATTTCCAGAATCCACCTCTGCAATCTTTGCTTCCGTTCCAGGATCAAAAACTGGAATTTTCTCCCCTGAAGTTGATGATACCCATTCTCCATCAATCAATAACTGATGGTTGGATGCTAAAAAAATTTTTGCTTCTTCTGAAATTTTAATGTGCTCTAAATTTGCCATAGACAACCTTTGTTGCGATTAATTGATTACCAATACATGTATTTGTTGTGGACTATAGTTTACTACAATGAAACCCGATTTATATCTCCCTTCCTGTTTACAAACTAGGATATTTGTTTTCACCCATTATGACTAGTATGCTTTTCAAGCAGGCTCAAAGAATGATCATAGAAAAAACGCTCAATTTACTAAACAGATTTGAAAAAGGAATTACCTTCCTAGCCTTTGCGGTTCTTGTCTTGGTGATGTTCACCGATGTTGCCGTCAGAGAAATTACCGGTACCGGTTTACACTGGTCAAGACAACTCGGGGTTTATGCAAATTTATTTGTGGTTATGTTTGGTCTAGGTGTTGCCTCATCTGAAGGTGCCCATTTAAGACCAAAATTTGCAGACAACTGGCTTCCCGAATCATGGGACCCATTCTTAACCAGAATACAAGATGCCATTATGTCTCTGTTTTGTTTACTGTTTGCCATCGTTGCCTTTCAAGTTGTTGTCGAAACCTATAATGATGCTGTTCAGTCAATAGTCCTTAGGGTTGTTGTTTGGCCCTTCCAGGCAGTTATACCCATTGCTTTCTTGCTGACCTCAATCCGACACTTATTTTACACCATTGATCCATCTCACAGACCATCTACAGAACATGAAAGAGTGGGCGAAAAATTAAACGGTGACGACTCGTGACAGCTGCCCTTTTACCCGTAATTATTATTCTACTTTTTGTATTACGACAAAATCTAATTGTGGTTTTAGGTGTTGCAACTGCATACGCTTATTGGGCATTTGGAGACGGCGTCATAAGCAACATCGTAGTAGATGCATGGGATGCTGCAAACAAAGATATTCTGCTTTCCATACCTTTGTTCATTCTTGCTGGAAACATTATGTCGAGGGGAGGCATGGCAGCAAGATTGATTCATCTAATGAAATCCTTAACAGCACCGATTCCTGGCGGCCTGGCTATAGCTACCATTCTTTCTTGTGCCGCATTTGCAGCTGTTTCTGGATCTGGAATGGTAACGCTGCTGGCTATAGGAACATTAATGTACCCTGCACTGATAAACGCAGGATACCCAAAAAGTTTCGCTCTTGGATCACTCTGTGCTGCCGGTACTTTGGGTATTGTAATTCCCCCGAGCATTCCGCTAATACTCTATGGGATTATGACCCAAACATCCATTGCAGATCTATTTATTGCCGGCATTGGTCCTGCTTTGGTTCTTACCTTTTTAATGCTTAGCTACGCCATAATACAAAATTTCGGTCACAGAGAAGGCAACTGGGACTTTTCGTATGTGCTAAGGTCTTTGAAAAATGGCATCTGGGCATTACTGATGCCCATCATAATTTTAGGGGGTATTTATACCGGGTATTTTACTGCCACAGAATCAGCAGCTGTTGCTGTTGTTTATTCTATAATTGTTGAGACTTTAATCCATAAAGAAATGAAGTGGAACGTTCTTTATGAAGTGATTTCTGAGACTACGAAACTCCTGGGTTCTTTGTTCCCGGTCCTGATGATTGCATTGAGTCTCAATGTTTTTTTAACCTACGAAGAAGTCCCTCAAAATTTAGTCATTTGGCTCAGTCAAAGAATTGATAACCCAGTAACTGCATTGTTAGGCATCAATCTCTTTCTGTTGGTTATTGGCTGTTTAGTAGATATAGGTTCAGCCATCCTAATTTTGGCGCCTATGCTTGGACCTATTGCATACTCTCAAGGCATTGATCCAATCCATTTTGGCATTATCATGGTTATGAACTTGGAAATAGGCTACTTAACGCCGCCATTGGGATTAAATATAATCATTGCTATGGGTATCTTTAAAGAGAAATTTTGGACAGTGTGTAAATCTACCATCCCATTTTTATTGATCATGCTGTTAGGCTTAATGATTGTTTCTTTTATTCCTACAATTTCATTATTTTTAATCAATTAAAGCATTGAGCTCAACAAAAATATCGTTAGAATATTCAAACAAAAGACTTTAATAGCTTAGGAGAAAATTATGACCATTGCTGTAGGCGAACAGATACCACAAATTAATTTTACCACCATGACTGATGAAGGCCCCAAACCAGTGACCCCGTCAGAGTTATTTACAGACAAAAAAGTTGCTTTGTTCTCCGTCCCAGGTGCGTTCACTCCCACCTGCTCATTGAAACATTTACCGGGTTTTGTTCAACAATGCGAAAAGCTCCAAGAAAAGGGTATAGATACTGTTTGTTGCATGTCTGTCAATGATGTTTTTGTTATGGATGCTTGGGGAAAAAGTCAGGGTGCGGAAGGCAAAGTCTTGATGCTTGCAGATGGCAATGGAGACTTCACCAAAGCATTGGGCTTGGAGTTGGACGCCTCCGGTTTTGGAATGGGTACGCGATCCCAACGTTTTTCATTGATTGCTAACAATGGTGTAGTTGAAATACTTAACGTTGAATCCGGTGGAGAATTTAGAGTAAGTAGCGTCGAGTATATGCTGGAACAACTCTAATTATTTAAAATTAAACAGAAAATACCAATATGTCCGGACAAGATATAGCTGTCATTGTGCATTTGTTACTCTTTGCCTACTGGTTGGGTGGAGACATAGGTGTATTTTATTCAAGTGGATTTGCCACAAATCAGAAATTATCAAGGGAAGCTAGGCAAATTGCTGGGAAAATAATGCTGAACTTGGACCTGATTCCCAGACTCTGTTTGAGTTTAATGCTAACTGTGGGTGGAATTCTTACAGAGTATTACGGTATTGAACACCCAACTTGGCAATACGTAGGGATTATTTTACTCGGACCCGTATGGTTCAGTGCATTGATCTATATACATTTTAATGAAGGCACTGACTTGGTGAAGAAGATGACCAAGATTGATTACGTGTTTAGATGGATTATGGTCTTCACTATCATTGCTTCCGTTGCATACGGTTTTCTTTCTGATCGACTGGATTCAGAGCCGTGGGTAGGGGCAAAACTCATCCTTTTCGCAGCTCTTATTTTCTGTGGAATTATGATTCGAAAAAACATAGGTGGTTTCATTAAAGGGATCCATAATATCGTCAACGACAACATCAATGATGCCGACGATGAAGCCATGGTCCAAAGCTTATCCAAAGCAAGAGTGTTTGTAATTGCGATTTGGATGCTCCTCTTGGTAGAGGCAGGGATTGGCGTGGTCAAACCTGGCAGTGTAACTCTTAATTCACCACCAGCAGTTCAAACTGAAACGCTGGAATGACCAGAAAGGTTAGGCGGTATTTTTTCTCTTTCCACTTAATACCAAACAATAACTCAGCCCACACAGAATAGTTGATGCACTGACTATCAAAGCAATTGGCAATAAACGGCCATCAAATACGAGTCCTGAGAGGACACTAAACATACCTCCGATTACCAAACCAAGAGCGCTTGATAACCCAGAACTGGAGCCTGCTATTTCAGGTCTTGCACTCACTGCTTGAGCTAAGGACATAGGAACAATGTAGCCGTGTGCAAAAAACATAACGACCAAGGGAACAATTACACTGATCAGTGTTACATCAAAAACTTTAACTAGGGAGTAAAATAAAAGTCCTGCAATTATGTTAAGCAGCACACCAACCAATAAAACCTTCATAAGCCCATACTTTGAAGATGAAGTACCCGCCATGAACGCACTAACCGTATACAAAATTGTCAAACAACTCCAGATAAACCCAAAACCTGCTGAATCAATTCCAAGGTCATTATAAAAAACAGTGGAAGCCACAGTTAATATTGCAAAGAAAGCTCCCGTGGTAAATGCATAAATCAAAGACGAACCAACAAAGACTTTTGAACCAAGTAAATACTTATATTTATCTGACCAAGGCTCTTTGCTTGCAGATTCAACCAATGCGGCATTTCTTGTCTCGGGCAACAGCAACAAAATTGCTGTTAAGACCAGAATACCAATTGCTGCAGTAATAATAAAAATACCATTTGGGTTGCCAAAAATTTGATAGCCAATGCCCCCAATCACCGGTGCAATCATCGGCGAGATTCCCATGATTGCAGTAACCCTTGACAGGGATCTTGCAGTCTCACTTGCATTACTTACGTCTCTGATCATTGCTCTTGCCATAACACTGCAAACACTGGCACCCATACCTTGGATTACTCTCCAAAAAATTAAGGAGTTGAGACTGTCGGTTGTTGAACAAAAAATCGATGCAATCACAAACAAAATAAGCCCTGATATAAGCACTGGACGCCTGCCAATTTTATCCGACAAGAATCCAACGAGTGGCATTGAACTTGCTAGTCCCAATAGATACGCTGAAATTATAAACTGCACAGTAGAGTAGGGCGCCTGATACAACTGGGCAAAACTTTCAATTGTTGGGATAGCAATCGCCATGCCAAATGGGGAAATACCGCTAGCAACACCTAGCAATAAGTTAGAGGGCTTCTTTGCTCGCATGAACGATTAGCCGAGCTTAGCTAGAAATTCTGGAATAAATTCAAATAAGTCTGCAACAATGCCGAAATCGGCTATTTCAAAAATGGGAGCATCTGCATCTTTATTGACTGCAACAATGGTCCCTGCGTCTTTAATCCCTGCCAAATGCTGGATCGCACCAGAAATGCCAAAAGCAATATAAAGATCTGGGGAAATAATTTTTCCAGTTTGACCAACCTGCATATCGTTGGGAACGTAACCTGCATCGACTGCTGCACGTGATGCCCCAACAGCCGCACCCAGTTTATCGGCAAGACTATACAAAAGCTCAAAATTCTCAGAACTGCCAAACGCCCTTCCTCCAGAGACAACGACAGAAGCACCTTGAAGGTCTGGACGTTCCGTTATTTCAGATTCAATACGCAAAAATCTTGTGTGCGATGGAAGTTCAATTTCAGGAAGTTCTATGTTCTTTATTGTTGCTTGGTTATTCGTTTCGACCTCTTTGTAAGAGGCTAATCTTACTGTTGCTGCAATTTTTACATTGTCTTGAATTTCTATGGTTTGAATTGCATTGCCAGCGTAGATGGGTCTTTTAAATGTTCGAGGAGCAACCACATTCATGATGTCGGTAATTTGTCCGACATCCAATGCAGCAGCAATCCTTGGCATTAGATCACGACCAAATGTTGTGGATGGACACAATACACAGTCATAATCTTGAGCGATTTTAGCAATCACTGGCGACATGACGGCAGCAATTTGATGTTCAAATATTTCATTTCCCATATACAACACAGAATCAACGTTTTGAAATCTAGCAGCCTCTTCTGCCAGAGCTGAATTATTTCCCATTACCAATAGATCAGACCCGAGCGATGTCAACTCAGCAACACACGACAAGGTCTTGGAAGTGCTGGGATTAATAGCGCCATCGTTGTGTTCTGCAACAACCAAAACTTTCATATCAGCATCCATATTAATTAATCAACTAAGCCTTTTGCTTTAAGTGCGTCAAACAATTCGCCGGCATCGCTGAGCTTAATTCCGCTCTCTCTCGGTGGTGGTGCGGTAACACTAATTACCTTAAAGAATGGATCCATAGAAATTTTAAGATCATTGGGATTGATTACGTCCAATGGTTTCTTTTTAGCTTTCATAATGTCGGGCAATTTCACGTACCTAGGATCATTCAATCGAAGATCAACGGTTACGATTGCAGGTAAATCGATCTCTAGAGTCTCAAGGCCTTGATCCACTTCACGAGTTACTTCCAGAGAATTGCTGCCAACACTGAGTTTTGACGCATAGGTTGCCTGCGAATAAGAACACAATTCAGCAAGCATTTGTCCTGTCTGATTACAATCATCATCAATTGCCTGCTTGCCCAACAATATAAGTTTAGGTTGTTCTTGTTGAACAATTTGATGCAGTAACTTGGCTACCGTAAGCGGTTCGGTATTTTCTGAATGTTCGATCAATATTGCCCGATCAGCACCCATGGCAAGTCCGGTTCTCAGTTGTTGTTGGCAATCTTCTGAACCAACGGAAACAATAATTACTTCGTCAGCTTGTCCGCTTTCTTTGATTCGCAAAGCTTCTTCGAGAGCTATTTCATCAAAAGGATTTATACTCATCTTCACGCCCTCGGTAACCACGTCTGTTTCATCGGGTTTGATTCGGATTTTAACGTTGTAATCAACAACTCTTTTTAGGCAGACTAGAATTTTTTCCATAGAAGTTTATTTGCGTAATTTTGTTTTTTCCTGTCCAACGATTATATAATTTAAAAAGTGGTATTCTGACTTAAATAAATAATATTTTACAGTAGATTTGAAAATATACTCATGAGTTCCTTTCGCAACAACCTATACCTTATTGCACTGCTGCAACCACTTATTCTAATCACCAGTTGTGGACAAGAAGCAGAATTAAGCAACAAAAATACACCAAGATACACAGCGATGGAAGGGTCCAGTTGTTTTAACCAAAGGGATATCTCAGATTATAAGGTACTTGATCGTGGCAATTTGATTGTCTACGGTAGACCACGATCGAGGTCTTATCACATTCAAATCAGCCCACCGGCATCTTCCATAAGAGGCTCGGATACAATCAGCTTTAGATCAATGAGCGGACGGATTTGTGGTTTTGCTGGTGATGAGTTAATTATTCCCAACTCTATGTTTCAAGAATCGTATTCCATTATTACGGTCAAACAATTAAATGAGACAGCACATTACAATTTACTGGTACGTTTTGGTAAAGCAGAACCCATTGAACAAGTGGAGCCGGAAAACGAGGCGTCTCCTGAAATACAAAGAGAATTGAGTGAGGATGAAAATCAAGAAAAAGAAGTCAACAATGAATAAAGATAGCATCTTGCAAAAAGACCATGAGACCGTAATTGGAAAAATCATTTACCTCAGTGAAAAAAAAGATCGCAAAGGACAAGAAAGGGGCAGGGAATATTTTATTATCAACAAACACGCCAATGGCCATCGAAAAATTGTAGCTCATTGTGAAATAGATGACCGTCCTGCTGTAATGCGAGACATTACATACTCTTTGGATGAAAATTGGCTACCTCAGGATTGTTTTGTCAGGATATCAGTCGACGATAAATTTGTGGGCACAGGGTGGTTTAATTTTGATGATTCATATGCAGAATGTGAAGTGGTTACATCACCGGAAGGAAGAGTAAGCCAGAAGATGCAAACTGATGGCCGGTTGAAAACATTTCAAAATCACGCAATCGCCTGCGATGCTTGGCATTTGAGATTGTACGATCGCACTAAAAATAAAGGACCGCAAAATATTGGAGAAATGATATTGTCCTCACCAGATCATCGGGGTGCAACCGGACCCATGCTATTCTCAATTACTGCAACCATTGATTTCGTTGGCGAAGAAACCATTACCGTTAAAGCAGGAACTTTTGATGCTCTTCACTTTCAATTTGTTGGAACTCCAGGACTTCCAGAAGAACACCCTCCATACGACGTTTGGTGTACGAATGATGGCGAGTATTTATTTTTGAAAGGAGCTGTTGGTGGCTATATGCAAACCTACTACGAACTCGTCGAACTAAGTAAGTCCTGATGCAGGATCTTTCGGGTCTCATAATTCAATAAGAGGATATAAAACCATGCAAAAGAATTTAAGACATGCAATGCCAGTTCTCGCTCGACACGATGGTGAATGGGTGGGTGAATACATTTATTTTTCACCACAAGGTGAAATTCTAGATCGTCACAATTCCCATTTGATATGCAGAATTACCGGTAGGGAAGAACACCCATATTACCAACAAAATACTTACACATGGAACGATGGCAGAACTGAGCAATTTGAGTTGCATGCAACTTGCAAAGAGGCTCGAATATGGTTTGATACCGATCGCATAAAAGGTTCTTGTTGGGAAATAGA
>Ga0207962_1000039_pt1 | contig 32889 bp, 31 predicted proteins | sample Knorr_S15_td_AAI_FD_185603 | JGI IMG/M metagenome (GOLD analysis project Ga0207962, IMG submission 185603) | Marine microbial communities from Southern Atlantic Ocean transect - Knorr_S15_td_AAIW_ad_750m_LV_A (SPAdes) (version 2) | ecosystem: Environmental > Aquatic > Marine > Oceanic | place... | reverse complement strand
GCTCGTCGACCAGGCCAGCTGCCAGCAACTGGTGGTTGAGGTCCGGTCCTCCCTCGCACAGCACGGTTCGGGCACCGAGGTCCCCGAGGGTGGCCAGCAGCCCGGTGAGGTCTACCCGTGTCTCGCCCAGGGCGATCAGGTCGGCCACAGGCTCGAGTGCCGCCCGCCGGTCGGCGGGTGCCGACCTGACGGTCGCAACAAGGGGCGGCTGATCCGCTGGAAGGCGCCCGGCGAACAGCGGGGCCATCGGGTCGAGGTCGAGTCGCTCCGACACCACGACCAGCCTCGGACGGGCAGATCGCCCGGCGGTGGCACGCACCACCGCCATACGGTCGTCGGGAGTTCGCGGTGGTTGGTAGTCCTCGGCCCTCACGGTTCCCGCTCCGACCAGGATCATGTCCGCCACGCCGCGCAGTGCCCGGAAGACTTGACGGTCCCCCGGGCCGCCCAACCGGCCGGACCGACCGTCTACGACGGTGGCGCCGTCGACGGACGCCACCATGTTGATCATCACCCACGGTCGACCGGGCGGTGGAGGGCGCTCGAGGTCCAGGTGGATGTCGACCGGGTCGACCTCGGGCCCGGTTCCCGGATGGAGGCGGTGCACGACGTGACGGTACCCCGCGCCGGCTGTGGACAACCTCGTAGTAGTCCACCGGGAAATCCACAGTGAATACCACTATCGGTCCACAGCCCGCCGTCCCTAGGTTTCGACTTCGTGGCCGGTGGTGGTCGGCCCGGCAGAAACCGTCGAACCGATCCGTCGGGGAGACGCTGGGAGGACCACACCGATTGCCGGTAAGGGTGTTCGCGTGACGGGCTCCTGGACCTGGGCCCTCCGCCCTCGGCCACGACAGTCGGGGCGCCCCGGGGCTGTCACAGGTGGTCCGTACCATCGTGGCCGGTGGGCCGACCGGTCGGACTCGGGTGCAGGAGGACGGAGCAGGAAATGTCGATAGCGCCCGAGCGGGGGATCCTGGGTATCCGCCGCCACTTCACCACGCCGGGAATCGATCCCTACGACGAGATCGACTGGGAGGTACGCACATCCCGCCTAGTCGACCACCGTGACGGGTCGGTCGCCTTCCAGCAGGACGACGTGGAGGTGCCGGCCGACTGGTCTCTGAACGCCACCAACATCCTCGCCCAGAAGTACTTTCGGGGCCCGCTGGATGGTCCCGACAGGGAGTCGTCGCTTCGTCAGGTGGCCGACCGCGTCGCCGGCACGATCGCCGACTGGGGCCGGAGGGACGGCTACTTCGCCGACGTCGACGAGGCCGAGGCCTTCGCCGCCGAACTCCGGTATCTGGTCGTGACCCAGCGGGCAGCCTTCAACTCGCCGGTGTGGTTCAACATCGGCGTACCCGGAGTCCCACAGCAGGCCTCCGCCTGCTTCATCCTGTCGGTCGAGGACCAGATGTCCTCGATCCTGAACTGGTACGTGGAGGAGGGCACGATCTTCAAGGGCGGTTCCGGTGCCGGGGTCAACCTGAGTGCCATCCGGTCCTCCAGGGAGGCCCTGCGGGGCGGGGGCCAGGCCAGCGGTCCGGTCAGCTTCATGAGGGGCGCCGACGCCTCGGCCGGCACCATCAAGAGCGGCGGCAAGACCCGACGGGCCGCCAAGATGGTCATCCTGGACGTCGACCACCCGGACGTCCAGGAGTTCATCTGGTGCAAGGCCCGCGAGGAGCGCAAGGTCCGGGTCCTCGCCGAGGCCGGGTTCGACGTCGGCTTCGACGGCGCCGACAGCCATTCGATCATGTACCAGAACGCCAACAACTCGGTCCGGGTGACCGACGAGTTCATGCGGGCCGTCGAGGCCGACGCCGACTGGGACCTCACGGCAGTCACCGACGGCTCGGTGGTCGAGACGGTCCGGGCCCGAGACCTGTTCCGGCAGATGTCCCAGGCGGCCTGGGAGTGCGCAGACCCCGGCCTCCAGTTCGACACCACCATCAACCGGTGGCACACGGCGTCCAACACCGGTCGGATCACGGCCAGCAATCCATGCGCGGAGTACGTCCACCTGGATGACAGCGCGTGCAATCTGGCGAGCCTCAACCTGTTGAAGTTCCTGGGTGCCTCAGACGACGACACCGATGCCATCGGCGGATTCGACATCGACGGCTTCCGCCATGCGATCGAGGTGGTCTTCACGGCCCAGGAGATCCTCGTCGGCAACGCCGACTATCCGACCGAGGCCATTGGCCAGACCACCCGGGCCTTCCGCCAACTCGGGCTGGGCTACGCCAACCTCGGGGCACTCCTCATGGCCCTTGGCCTGCCCTACGACAGCGACGACGGGCGGGCGGTGGCAGCCGCCCTCACGTCGTTGATGACGGGCCACGCCTACCGGACCTCGGCCCGACTGGCCGACCGGATGGGGGCGTTCGAGGGCTTCGAGCACAATCGGGAGCCGATGCTGGGCGTGCTGGACATGCACCGCGAGGCGGTCGAGCTTCTGGATGCTGAGGTGGCGCCGGCCGTCGTGGCGGCAGGCCGCACCGCCTGGTTCGAGGCCTGCGCGCTTGCCCAGCGTGTGGGCGTCCGCAACAGCCAGGCCACCGTGCTGGCGCCCACCGGCACCATTGGCCTCCTCATGGACTGTGACACCACCGGGATTGAGCCCGACCTCAGCCTGGTGAAGCACAAGCGCCTAGTCGGCGGCGGCACCATGTCGATCGTCAACCGCACGGTTCCCAGGGCGTTGCGCCGCCTCGGCTACGACGACGAGGCTGTCGGCGCCATCCTGGCCTGGGTCGACGAGCACCAGACGGTGGTCGGATGCCCCGACCTCCGGGCGGGACACATGGCGGTGTTCGCCACGTCGATGGGCGACAACCCGATCCACCACACGGGCCACATCCGCATGATGGGCGCAATCCAGCCGTTCCTCTCAGGTGCCATCTCCAAGACCTGCAACATGCCCGAGACGGCCAGCGTGGACGACGTCGAGGAGCTCTACCTGGAGTCGTGGCGCCTGGGCCTCAAGGCGGTGGCCATCTACCGCGACAACTGCAAGGTCGCCCAGCCCCTGTCCGCCGGCAACGGGTCCGGGGCGGAGCCGGCGGCGGCCGTTGCGGACGTCGCAGCAGCCCTGGCCGAGCCGGTCCGTCGCAAGCTGCCACGGAGCCGACGCTCCCTCACCCTTGAGTTCCGGGTGGCCGACTGCAAGGGCTTTGTCACGATCGGCGAGTACGACGACGGCCATCCGGGCGAGATCTTCGTCCGGGTCTCGAAGCAGGGTTCGACCCTGGCCGGGATCATGGACGCCTTCGCCATCTCGCTCAGCCACGGCCTCCAGTACGGCGTGCCGCTCCGGGCGTTCGTGGATGCGTTCACAGGCATGCGGTTCGAGCCGGCCGGCATGACCGATGATCCGGACCTCCGGATCGCCACGAGCCTCATCGACTACCTGTTCCGTCGCCTGGCCGTCGAGTACCTGAGCGTCGAGGAGCGCGCCGAACTGAACATCCTGACTACCAGCGAGCGGACCCAGCCCACCCTGCCCGGCGTCGAGGAGTCGGTGACCGAGACCCGCCAGGGTTCCGACCTTCCGGCGGATCCACCGACCCTGCCGTCGGTGGCCCAGTTCGCCGCCCAGCTGGCACTCGCCCCGTCCGGAGCCGATGCCCCCCTGTGCATGCAGTGCGGCGTGGCCATGCAGCGCGCCGGGTCCTGCTACGTCTGCACCGACTGCGGTGCCACGAGCGGCTGCTCGTGAGCCACGTGGCCGGTGTCCAGGTCTGTGTCGGAGGGCGCCACTAATGGCCGTCCTGCGCTTCTCCTTCGGGACCATGGGGTCGGGCAAGAGCACCCTCGCGTTACAGATCCACCACAACCTGCGGGAACGCGGCCTCCGGGGAATCCTCTGCAGCCAGCTGGACCGGTCCGGCGGCAGGGTCTCGAGCGCCCTCGGGGTGTCGGCGGACGCCGTAGAGGTCGGCCCGCGGCTGGACCTGTTCGAGCTCGCCCTGGCCGTGGCCTCCCGACGGGGGAGCATCGACTACCTGGTCTGTGACGAGGCGCAGTTCTATCGCCCGGAACAGATCGACCAACTTGCCAGGATCGTGGATGGGCTGGGTGCCGACGTCTTCGCCTTCGGCCTGTTGACGTCCTTCCAGGGAGAGCTGTTCGAAGGGACGAAGCGGCTCCTGGAGTTGGCCGACGAGCGGGTCGAGGTGCAGGTCGAGGCCCGGTGCTGGTGTGGAGGGCGAGCCACCCACAACGCCCGGCTCGTCGACGGGGTGCAGGTCTACGACGGCAAGCTCTTCGTGGTCGACGACCCTGCCGACCGTCGGGTCACCTACGAACTGCGTTGCCGGCGCCACTGGTTCGCCGGCGATGCCGGTCCCGCAACGGCACCCGGCGATCCGGGGCCCGGCTCAGAAGTCGAGACGGCGCAGCAGGTGGTCTGACAGGTCTCCCACGAGGTCCACGGCGTAGGTCCGCTCGGTGAACCTCCAGACGCCATGCGCCCGCTCGAACCGGTCGTGGTACGTGCCGCTGATGACCGGCTGAAGTGGCCCGGCGCCTACCTGCTGGAAGACCGTGTAGGTGCTGCGACAGGTAGCCGTACCGGCCTCCTCGTCCACCTCCAGGATCGGCGTACCCACAAGGTGGCGGGTCCGCGGGGTGCCGTCGTCGTGGATGGCCACCAGCGACCGCCAGACCTCCAGCAGGCCGTCCCGGCCCACCACCACGGGAGGATCGGCGTCGGAGTCCAGCACGACGCGTGCGTCGGCGAACAGGTCGGAGCACTCCTCCAGCCGCCCGGCGTCCATGAGCTCTGCGTAGCGGTGGATCAGGTTCGTGATCTGGGTGTCGGAGGTGGTCACGGGGACGAACCTAACCCGCTCGGTTCCGTCGGCCCCGCTCCCGTCCGGTCGACGACCGGGCGGTAGCGTGCGCATATGGGCGACTACCGACCTCCCCTGGACGACATCCGCCTCGTCCTCGACGAGATCAGCGACATCTCGGCCATCTGCGACCTGCCGGCCTTCGAGCACGTCGACGTCGAGACCATCGACGGCGTTCTCGACGAGTTGGGCCGGTTCGTGGCCGAGGTGATCGCTCCCGTGAACCGGATTGGCGACGAGCAGGGCTGTTCGGTTGCCGACGGCGTGGTGACCGTTCCCGACGAGTTCGGGGTCGCATGGGAGAAGTTCGTGGAGTCCGGGTGGGGTGCGATCGGCCAGGATCCGGACTACGGCGGCGGCGGCTTCCCCGGCACGGTCCAGACGGTGGTGACCGAGTTGCTGGCCACGGCGTCGCGCGCCTGGTCGATGGGGCCGATGCTCACCGTCGGTGCCGTCGAGGCAATCCACGCCTTTGCCGACGAGGGCCAGAAGGAGACCTTCCTGCCGAAGATGGTCACCAGCGAGTGGTCGGGGACCATGAACCTCACCGAGCCGCAGGCAGGTTCCGACGTGGGAGCGCTCACCACCCGGGCCGTGCCTCAGGACGACGGCACCTTCCGGATCTTCGGAACGAAGATCTTCATCACGTTCGGCGAACACGAGCTGACCGAGAACATCATCCAACTGGTCCTGGCCCGTACCCCGGGCAGCCCGCCCGGCACGAAGGGGATCTCGCTGTTCATCGTCCCCAAGTTCCTCGTCGCCGACGACGGCAGCCTCGGCGAACGCAACGACTACAGGTGCCTCTCGGTGGAGCACAAGCTCGGTCTGCACGCCAGCCCCACGTGTGTCCTCTCGTTCGGCGATGCCGGCGACGGGGCCGTGGGCTACCTCCTGGGCGGCGAACACCAGGGCATGAGGTGCATGTTCAGGATGATGAACAACGCCCGCCTCGGCGTGGGGATCGAGGGGTTGGCCGTCACCGAACGGGCCCTCCAGCAGGCCTCCGCCTATGCGGCCGAGCGCCGACAGGGCCGGGCCATCGGTGGCCCGGCCGGAGAGCAGGCGGCGATCATCGAGCACGCCGACGTCCGGCGAATGCTGCTCACCATGCGGGCCTATACCGATGCCATGCGCTGCCTGCTCTACCTCAACGCCGCCTGCCTCGACGTAGCGGGCCATCACGCGGATGCCGAGACCCGGCAGCGGGCAGCAGAGAGGGCCGAGCTGCTGACGCCGATCTCCAAGGCCTGGTGCACCGACCTCGGCGTGGAGATGACCTCGGTGGGCATACAGGTCCACGGCGGCTACGGCTACATCGAGGAGACCGGTGCCGCCCAGCACCTCAGGGACTCCAGGATCTCGCCGATCTACGAGGGCACCAACGGCATCCAGGCCATGGACCTGGTAGGACGCAAGCTCCCGATGCGCGAAGGCGGCGTCATGGGTGACCTGCTGGCCGAGATAGCGGGCACGGTTGGCGACCTGGCCGCGGCGGGCGACGGGTTCGCCTCGATGCAGTCCGGCCTGGCAGACGCCCTGGCGGCCACCGAGGAGGCCACCACGTGGCTGATGCAGAACGGCCCGGCCAACCCCAACGACGCCATGGCCGGAGCGACGCCGTACCTGCGGATGTTGGGCCAACTGGTGGGTGGCTGGTTGATGGCCAGGCTGGCGCTCGGAGCCCATCGACGTATCCAGGCTGCCGACGGTGATGCCGACCACCTGGGGTCCAAGATCGTGGCCGCCCGGTTCTACGCCGAACAGCTCCTGCCGGTGGCCACGGCCCAGCTCGGGGCGGTGACCGCCGGTGCAGGCGACCTCTACGCCGTGCCGGACGATGCCTTCTCAGCCTGAGCCGAACCGTCGGGAGGGCGAATGATCCCTACCGGGCTCCTCGGTGCCATCCCGAGCCCGTCCGGGAACTCGATCTCCGTCGGACCCCTCGACCTCCGGGCATACGGCCTGATGATCGCCCTGGGGGTGCTGGTCGCGGTGATGTGGAGCCAGCGTCGCATGACGGCCCGGGGCGGCGATCCCGAGGACATCGCGGCCCTCTCCATGTGGGCCGTACCGGCCGGCCTCATCGGCTCCCGGCTCTACCACGTGGCCACCGACTGGCGATCCTTCCGGGGGCGCTGGGAGGACGTGCCGGCGGTCTGGCAGGGGGGCCTGGGCATACCGGGAGGGCTCATGGCCGGCGTGCTGGTAGGGGTGCTCGTGGCCCGTCGTCGCGGCCTCACGATGGCTGCCGCCATGGACGTAGTGATCCCGACCCTCCCGGTGGCCCAGGCGATCGGGCGGTGGGGCAACTGGTTCAACCAGGAGGTCTTCGGTCGGCCCACGGACCTGCCATGGGCATTGGAGATCGACGCCGTCCACCGTCCGGCAGCCCACCTGGACGCCGCCACGTTCCATCCGACGTTCCTCTACGAGGGGCTCTGGAACGTGGCCCTGGCGGTGGTCCTGGTGCGCGTCGAGCGGCGCGGGATCCTGCGCCCCGGCTACATCGTGGCGCTGTGGGTGTTCGGCTACGGGCTGGGACGTCTCTGGGTGGAGGCACTGCGGGTCGATGCCGCCTCGCTCATCGCCGGTGTCCGGGTGAACACCTGGATGGCCCTCGTGGCGATCCTGGTCGGAGGAGCGGTCGCGTGGACCGGGCGCATCCTGACCGGAGCGACCGCCGGTGGCGACGGGATGACCCGATGAGCGGCGCAGAACTCCCGAGGAAGGCACTGAAGCGCGTGGAGCGCACCTTCGCCTTCCTGGACCTGTGCGGGTTCACCGCGTACACGGACAAGGAGGGCGACACGGCGGCCTACGACGTGATCTCCAAGTTCAGGACGGCGGTTCGCCAGGTGGCCTCCGAGCGGGGGGTGCGCCTGGCCAAGTGGCTTGGCGACGGCGTGATGATGGTCGGGGTCGAACAGGAGGACCTGGTGGAGGCGGTCATCGACATCGAGTTCTTGGTCGATGAGAGCAGGTCGCCGTTGCCCATGCGGGCCGGCATCGCCCGGGGCCCGGTGCTCCTGATCGACGGTGACGACCACGTCGGGTCCGCGGTGATCCTGGCGTCGCGCCTCTGCGACCGGGCCGAGCCCCACCAGATCCTGGCCCAGGCCGGCACCGTCGCCCGCCAGATGGTGAACGCCGAGGAGATCCGGCTGGGGGAGCACGACGTGCCAGGATTCGCGCACAAGATCGAGATCGTGCAGCTCACGTCGCTCGGCGGCCACTGAGGCTCCGTGTCCGCTGCGTCGGCGGGAGCCGGAGACCGCTTCACGCCGTTCGAGGCGTCGGTCGCGGCGGTGCTTGACGCCTTGCGACCCGGCGAGGTGGTGACGTACGGCGAGGTCGCCGCCGAGGCCGGCCACCCTGGGGCCCATCGGGCCGTGGGTAGGTTCCTGGGCCTCCACGACGGCTTCCCCTGGTGGAGGGTGGTCACCTCGACCGGCCGGCTGGTCCCGGGACACGAGGTCGAGCAGGCCGACCGCCTCGCCGCCGAGGGCGTGGCGACCGGCGACGGCCGGGTACGGCCCGGCTGACGCCTGACCGCCCGTCACGCTCGGGACAGGCGGCGCGACGGTAGGATGGGGACACCCACCCGGGTCCGGTCGGCCGCCTGTATGCCGACCCCGGGTCGGATTCGTCACCCGGGATGAGCGGTGACGGTACCCGCCGAGGTGCGGGTGACGATTCGGTGGCCCGGCCGCCGGGAAAATAGGAAATCCCATGACGACGACCCAGTTCGCCGATCTGGGCATCGACCAGGACCTGGTCGATGTCCTCGCTGAACGGGGGATCACCACCCCGTTCCAGATCCAGTCACTCGCCATTCCCGACGGCATCGCCGGGCGGGACGTTTGCGGCAGGGCCAAGACCGGGTCGGGCAAGACTCTGGCCTTCGGAATCCCCATGATCCAGCGGATCCCCAAGGCGAAGCCCGGCCGACCCACCGGCCTGGCCCTGGTGCCCACCCGTGAGCTGGCCGTCCAGGTCTGCAGGGAACTCCAGCCCCTGGCGGCCGTCCGGGGCCTCACGTTCGAGGCCATCTACGGCGGTTCGCCCATCGAGAAGCAGATAGCCGCCCTGAAGAGGGGCGTCGACTTCGTGGTGGCCACCCCGGGACGGATGATCGACCTCATCCAGCAGGAGGAGCTCTCGGTCGCCGACCTGGAGGGCGTCGTGATCGACGAGGCCGACAGGATGGCCGACATGGGCTTCATGCCCCAGGTCGAGTGGATCCTCAGGCGGGCCGAGAAGGACCACCAGACGCTGCTGTTCTCCGCCACGCTCGATGGCATGGTCGGCGCCCTGATCAGCCGCTACCAGACCGACCCGGTGACGTATGAGGTGGCATCACGCGAGTTGACGGTGGCCGAGATGGAGCACCGCTTCCTGGCCGTCCACGAGATGGACCGGGTACGGGTCGCCGCCCGGATCATCGAGGCGTCCAACAGGACCATCATCTTCTCCCGCACCAAGTGGGGCGCCGACAAGCTGACCGGGAAGCTGGTCGGCGAGGACGTGAGGGCGGCGGCCATCCACGGCGACCTCCGCCAGGTCCAGCGCGAGAAGGCCCTGGCCGACTTCAAGATGGGCAAGATCAAGTGCCTGGTGGCCACAGATGTGGCCGCCCGGGGCATCCACGTGGACGACGTGGACGTGGTCATCCACTACGACCCGCCGTCCGACGCCAAGACGTACGTCCACCGCTCGGGCCGGACAGCCCGGGTGGGGAAGTCCGGCGTGGTCGTCAGCCTGGTGTTGTGGAACGAGGAGCTGGAGGTCCGCAAGCTGCTGCGCCGCCTCGGGATGAAGCAGCCGATCGTGGAGGTCTACTCCAACGACGTGCGCCTGGACGACCTGATGGCGTGGGACCCGGCCGACGAGGCCGCCTGATCCCACGCAGGTGACCGGGACCGGCCCGGAGTGACCGACCGGCACCTGGACCTGGCTGCTGACCGGCTTGCCGCCGAGGCGGCCTGCCGGCTCCAGGAAGCAGGGGACCGTCGACGACGCGGTGTCTTCTTCACACCGCCGGACGTCGCCGCTGCCCTCGCCGACCAGGTGGTGGAGAGGGGAACGGTTCTGGATCCAGCCTGTGGCGGCGGGGCGTTCCTGCTGGCCGCGGCCCGCCGCCTGCTGGCCGTAGGCACTTCGGACCGTCGGTCCATCGTGAGGGGACACCTGTTCGGTGCCGACGTGGATCCGGCCTCGGTGGCGGCCACCCGCCGGATCCTCGGTGCCTGGGCCGACGTCGATTCCGACGAGGTGGCCGGTGTGGTGGTCGCAGATCCGCTGCGTGACGGCGCCTCGGCGTGGCCGGACCGCCCCGTCGACGGGTTCGACGCCGTGGTCGGAAACCCACCGTTCCTGGGCCAACTGCGGGCGTCCACCTCGAGGACAGGCGGCGAGCGGCTGCTGCTGAAGGAGCGCTTCGGTGGCCTCGTGGCGGCCTACACGGACGCGGCCTGGCTGTTCCTGGCCCTGGGCATGGACGTCCTGGCCCCGGGCGGTCGGATGGTCCTCATCCAGCCCCAGTCGCTGCTGTCGGCCCGGGATGCCGGTCCCGTCCGTGACCTGATGGTGACGTCGGGTCGACTCGTGGGCCTGTGGCTGGACCGCTCCGGAGTCTTCGCCGGCCATGCAGAGGTCTGTGCCCCGGTTGTCGAACGCAGGGCCGACGGCACGTTTCCACACGGACAGGTACGCCTCCTCGTCGACCGGTCGGCCGAGCTTGTCGGAGAGGTGCCTCCACCGGCACCCGGAGGGCCGTGGGGCTCCCTTGTGGGTGGCCTGCTGGGCATTCCCGAGGTGGGGTCGATGGATGGCCAACAGGCATCCGCTGGGCGGATCGGCGACCGGGCGGGCGTCACCGCCGGCTTCCGGCAGCACTACTACGCCCTGGTAGGAGCGGTGCACGAACGGTCGGGACCCAGGGACCGTCGGCCACCGCTGGTCACCACATCGTCGGTCGATCCGCTGCACTCCCGGTGGTCGACCACCACGTGCCGGTTCGACGGGCGCCGATGGGCGCTTCCGGTGGTCGACCTGGCAGCGGTGTCGGTGGTCGATCCGGTCGTGGGTGCCTGGCTGGAGGCCCGCCACCGGCCGAAGCTCCTGGTCGCCACCCAGACGACTGTCGTCGAGGTGGTCGCGGACCCGGCCGGGGACATGGTCCCACTGACCCCGCTGGTCGTCGTCGAGCCGGAGCCCGAAGAACTGTGGCACCTGGCTGCGGCACTCAGTGCCCCGGCGGTGTCCGCCATGGCCGCCCGACTGTCCGTCGGCGCGGCGCGGTCCGCCGGACGCATAAAGCTGTCGGCACGCCAGGTGGCTGACCTGCCGGTTCCCACCGACCGGACGGCATGGGACGAGGGCGCAGGCCTCGCCATGGCACTCCACGAGGCCGGCCGGACCGCCACGCAGGAGGCCTGGCTCGAGTTCGGGAAGACCATGGGTCGTGCCTACGGAACCCCGGACGGGGACCTCCTGGAATGGTGGTGGGCCCGCCACCCCGCCCGGTCGAGGGTCTGACCAGCCACCGGACACCGATCAGGCCCGTGTGACAGGTGGCCGGTCGGCCTACAATGTCTGGACAACATCACGAGAGGCCCGGTTCGCCGGGTCCGGCAACCTGGGACGGACACCCAAGGTGCTCACCCGCCGGAGACGGTGGGGATGTGGCCCGAGAGGGCAACGAAGTGTCCGCCGGCTGGCCTCCTGGCCACGCTGTCGGCGCAGAGCGCTGGTGCCACCCAATCAGGAGACCGGCTGCATGACGCACGAACAGACGAGCGACGACGGGCATCCCGTCGATCAGCCCGTTCATCCGCGCGCCTATGCGGCCGACCTGCCGGTAACCGGGGCCTGGCGCCCTGGCGACCCGGTAGGCGACCGGCGCTTCGCCCCGGTCGGAGCCGGCCGCCCCTTCGTGCTGGAGGGCGGTGGCGTGCTCTCCGACGTGTCGATGGCCTTCGAGACCTGGGGTGAGCTCTCCCCGGCGGCCGACAACGCAATCCTCATCTGCCATGCCCTCACCGGCGACAGCCACGCCCACGGCGAGGCCGGCGACGCCCATGCGACCCCCGGTTGGTGGAACGGCGTCATCGGTCCGGGGTGTGGCATCGACACTGACCGGTACTTCGTGGTGTGCGTGAACTCGCTGGGGGGCTGCCAGGGTTCCACCGGCCCCTCGTCGGTGGATCCGGAGACCGGTGCCCCCTACGGCTCGACGTTTCCGACGGTCACAACGCGCGACATCGTCCGCTGTCAGGCTGCGGTGGCCGACCACCTCGGCGTCGACTCCTGGCTGGCCGTCGTCGGCGGCTCGATGGGCGGAATGCAGGTCCTGGAGTGGGGAGTGATGTTCCCGGACCGGGTGCGTGTCATCGCCCCGATCACCACGACGCTGGCGGCCACTGCCCAGCAGGTGGCGTGGAGCGCGGTGGGCCGGACGGCCCTGGTACTCGACCCGCGCTTCCGGGGCGGTGACTACTACGACGCCAAGCCGGGCGACGGCCCGTTCGCCGGCCTGGCGATTGCCCGGTCGGTGGCCCAGATCACCTACCGCAGCGCCGAGGTGTTCGACGGGCGCTTCGCGCGTGACCTGGTGGACCCGCGGTCGGTGTTCGGGCACTGGGACCGGTTCCAGGTGGAGTCCTACCTCGACTACCACGGCGAGAAGCTGGTCCGCCGGTTCGACGCCAACACCTACCTGATCCTGAACCGGACCATGGACCTGCACGACCTGGCCCGCGACCGCGGATCCATGGAGTCCGCGATCCGTCGCCTGGCCCACCTGCCTGCGCTGACCCTGAGCATCAGCTCCGACGTGCTCTATCCGACGGCCCAGCAGGCGGCGATACGGGATGCCATCCGTGCGGCCGGCGGCCGCTGCGACCACCATGTGATCCAGAGCCCGGACGGGCACGATGGCTTCCTGCTGGCTGCCCGGCAGGTCGGGTCGCACCTGGCCGGCTTCCTGAGAGAGGTAGGTGTCTGATGGTCGAGCCACGGGACCGTGCGGAGGACGAGGACGGGCCCGAGATCCGCCCGGAAACGGCAGCCATCCTGGCCGGACGGACCGTCGACGAGCGGTCGTTGGCGCCGGTGCTCTATCCGACGTCGACCTTCGGGTTCGACACCGTGGAGGAGGGGAGGCGACAGGCGACGGCGATCGCACCCGACCGCTTCTACAGTCGGTACGGCAACCCCACGATCAACGCCTTCGAGGCCACCATCGCCGAGTTGGAGGGCGCCGAGGCGGCCCGGGCCTTCGCCTCGGGCATGGGGGCTGTCAGCGCCGTGGTGCTCGGCATCTGCTCGACCGGGGACCACATCGTGGCCCAGCGCCAGCTGTACGCCGGAACGCAGTTGTTCCTGCAGACGGCGTGTCCGCGGTTCGGGATCGACGTGACCTTCGTGGACGGCACCCAGCCCGGTGCATTCGCCGAGGCGGTGGTGCCGGGAAAGACGATGCTGGTGCTGGCCGAGACGCCGGCCAACCCGCGCCTCGACATCGTGGACCTGGATGCCCTCGGCGCCATCGCCAATGCCCTGACCGTGGTCGACTCCACCTTCGCCACCCCGCTGGGCCAGACCCCGCTGGCCCACGGCGTGGACCTGGTGCTCCACTCGGCGACGAAGGGGATCGCAGGCCACAACGACGCCACGATCGGCGTGGTGGCCGGCTCCGACGACCTCATGGCCTGGCTCTGGGGCTTCGCCGTGCTGCACGGTGCCAACGCCTCGCCGTACGACGCCTACAACGCTCACCGTGGGGTGCGCACCCTGGACGTGCGCCTGCGCCACCAGGCCGAGTCGGCCCGTCTACTCGCCGAGTACCTGGAGGCCCACGACGGCGTGTCCGACGTGCGGTACCCAGGGTTGCCGTCCCATCCCCAGCACGAGTTGGCGGGTAGGCAGATGCGGACCATGGGAGGCCTCCTGACCTTCGACCTGGCCGGTGGGATCGATGCCGGGCGACGGTTCGTGGAGGCGACGTCGATCGCCCGCCAGGCCACCTCCCTGGGAGGGCCGGAGACGCTGCTCTGCCATTCGGCCACCACCACCCATGTGGGCCTCACACCCGACGAGCTGGAGGCCTCCGGAATCGGCGAAGGGACGGTCCGGGTGTCGTGCGGCCTCGAGAACGCCGACGACCTGGTTGCCGACTTCGGTCGGGGGCTGGATGCAGCGGGCTGAGGCCCGCAACTACCATCGGGTTTCGGAGAAGGGGCTGCCCGTGACGCGAGCGCGTTCGACAACGAGGAGATCACAGCGTGCCGCCGTGGCCGTCGTCGTGCTGGCCGGCGGGCTGCTGCTGGGCATCGCCGGTCCGGCCCTTGCCCAGGTCACCACCGTCGAGACGGTGCCGCCGGAGGTCGACGAGGATGGACGGACAGCGGGGGAACGCGTGGACCGGATCGTCGTCACCCTGCGCCTGCTGGCAGGGGTGGTCATCGTCGGGACCGCCGCCTACTGGTGGCAGACACGACCGGCCACCAGGTTGGCCCGCGCCGTCGCCGACCCGGGCCCTCCCGACGGAGATGCCCGCGAGGTCAGGATGCCGACGATCCAACCGCCGGACGAACTCGAGGCCGTGACGCTGCTTCCAGCGATGGGGGCAATCGCGGATCTTGTCGACCGTCCGCCCGGTGATCCTGTCTAGGGTCTGGCCATGTCCAAACCAGAACTCGACCTGGATGCGATGCTGCAGCGGTTCAGGGAACGGGCCGCCGCCGTCCGGACCCGCACCCTGCCGCCCGTGGGTGGGGAGGAGCGGCAACGCTTCATCGACCAGGCCCAGAACGACTTCCAGGACTTCGCCATCATCGGCGACGCGGACGCCAGCCTGGATGACGGCGTGCTGACCCTTCGGATCGACCTGGGCGGGGGTTCCGAGGGCTGACCCCCGGCGGCACCAAACCGGCGACCGGCCGCTATCGTTCCGGTCTGACGCGGACGTAGCTCAGCTGGTAGAGCATCACCTTGCCAAGGTGAGGGTCGCGGGTTCGAATCTCGTCGTCCGCTCCAATAGAACCCCATGTTCAGTAGGGGGTTCTTCTGTTTTTCTTGGCTTGAACGGGACGACTTTTTCGCCTTCACAGGTCAGGAGGTGAAGGCGCCACCGTTGAGGCCGATGGTCTGGCCGGTGACCCACCCGGCTTCGTCCGATGCCAGCCACAGGCAGGCTGCACCGACGTCTCCGGGTGATCCCAGCCTGCCGACGGGGATCGTCTTCGTGAGGGCGGCGGCTGTCTCGTCCCGGACCGAGTCCATGATCCCGAGGGCCACCGAGTTCGCCGTGATCCGATCCCGGCCGTGTTCGAGGGCCAGGCTCCGCATGAGGCTCAAGGAACCGCCCTTGCCGACCGAGTAGGGGGTGAATCCCATGCCCACCCCGTGGGTCCCGGCGGCCGACGAGATGGTGATGATCCGGCCGTGGCCCCGCTCGACCATGCCGGGCAGCACGGCGTGACAGCAGTGCAGCACCCCGTGCAGGTTGACCTCCATCGGTCCCCGCCAGTCGTCCGGGTCTGTGTTGGCGAATTTCTTCGGGAGCATGGCCTCGGCTCCGCCGTTGCCGGCGTTGTTGACGAGCACGTCGATGGGGCCAGACTCGGCGACCGCCGCGTCGATGGCGGCCCGGTCGGTCACGTCGAACGGCACGGCCACTGCGGCCACCCCGTCGGCCACGAGGGCCTCGACGACCTCGTCGGCCCGCTCGGGCCGTAGGTCGTTGACAAGCACTGTGGCGCCCGCCGTCCCCAGCGCGCGGGCGATGCCGGCACCGACGTTCTGCCCGGCCCCTGTGACCAGCGCGGTGCGTCCCGTGAGATCGAACATGCCCGGACAGTAGGGGTCTCAGTTGGTCCCTGGAAACGCGGGCCATATACCGTCACCGGCTGACAGCGGCGTCGGGTCTGTCCCCGACGGATCAGCCCACCGGCCTGTCAACCGGCCGCAGATTGCACAAGATTGGACATTTGGCCCCTATTGTCCCGTTCTACGACTCCTGTCGCGCAACCATTCGAGCAGCGTGTCGGCCACCACCTGTGGCTGCTCGGGAAGAAGGGCGTGGCCGGCGTCGGCGACCACCACCAACGATGCCCGGTCGCCCAACAGGTCGACGATGCTCCGGGCGTTGGCCGGCAGAGCGACGACGTCATCGGCGGGCTGCAGCACGAGTACGTCGGCCGATCCGGCCGTCCACCAGACCTCGATGTCGTCGTCGGCCACGGCACGGCCCTGGTGGTGGGCCACCACAGGGTGCCATCCGCCGGCCCACACCGAGGCGTCGTTACACGGAGCGAAGAACGCGACACCCACCGCTGCGAGGTGCTCCTCAGGTGACGAGTCGACGTCGAACACCCTTCGAAGTGCCGCCCTGTGCTCGGGTGCTGCCGGAACCCTCCCGCCGCACGCCAGGAGCACGACGCTCTCGACCTGGCCCGGGTGCAGTGCCGCAACCAGCCGTGCGACCCGGTTGCCGAAGGCATGGCCGACCAGGGTGGCCGGGCCAACTCCGAGCGCCTCGATAACCACGGCGGTGTCGCCCGCCAGGTCGGCCATCGACACTCCCTCGAGCGACCCGGTGCTGCCGCCGATACCCCGCGGCTCGGGGACGATCGCCCGGTAGCCCCCTGCTGAGAGGCTCCGCCCCAGATGTAAGAAGTCGGCGGCGCCACGCCCGAGGGAGGGAACCATCAAGACCGCCGGCCCGTCTCCGACGGATCGGACCTCGATCGGGCCGGCCGGCCCCGCCACGGTGACCGTCGACCAGCCATCCCCGCTACCAGCATCAGGCTGCGAATGCCCACCAGCCTGTGAGGTGGGATCTACTGGGCTCACGCCGTCGAGCATGTCATCGAGCGGCGGCCTCGGGGCAACCCGGTTTGAACAGGCTGACTCAGGTGGCGTCCTCGCCCGTCGGTACGGCGCCTGACCGGGTCGCCTGGTCCAGCAGGTAGGTCCAGTCGTCGGGCGGCAGGCCGCCGCTGACCCGTACCCGCACCCGCCCGTCGGTCCCCACCACCACGAAGTACGGGAAGCTCCGCAGCCCGTACGCCTCGGCCACCTCCGAGTCGTCGGAGTCGCGCAGCACCAGCTCGGGCCAACCCTCAGCAGCGAACCAGGCCCGCGGCAGGTTCCCACGATCCAGGTGGACGGCCGTCGAGACAGCCACCACCTCGACGTCGGACGGGATGCCGTACCGCCCGATCCATTCGGTCAACTTCGGGACCTCCGCCTGGCAGTGCGGGCACCAGTGGGCGAAGAAGGCGATCACGTAGCCCGTCCCGTCGCCCGGACGGACCTGCACCAAGCCACCGTCGAAGGTCGTGGCGTCGAAGTCCGGCGCCACGAGGCCTACGGCATCGTCGCCGTTCGTCTCCTCGAACGCCGGCAGGCCCTCGCCGAACACGGCGACCGGGCCGGTCTCCAAGCCATCCGGGTCACCCGGCGGGTCGCCGCCGCCGAGGGTCAGGGCTGCCACCAGGGCCAGTGCCACGGCCCCGACCAGCGCCAGCAGGATCGTGCGTCCGGGGCCGGAACGATCGGTGGCCCCCGGGGTCGGAATATCGGTCATCGGCGCTGGCTCATGGTCGTGCATCCTCGCGGGTCGACAACGTGGTGTCACGGTCAGCGGCACCCGAGGCAAGCACCAGGGCCGTCACCACTGCGAACCCGCAGAACGCCATGAACGGAATGGACACGAACCCGAACTCGTCCACCCACTGCTGCGTGCAGGGAGCGGCGATGTCGCAGGACGATCCCTGGTCCGGAAACAGCTGCAGTTGGTAGTGGTAGGCGGACAGCGCCATCCCGGCGAGCGACATCGGCAGAACCCGCCAACGGGGATCCGGGTCGCCCCGCCACGCCGCCGCGCCCAGGATGACGACCAGCGGGTACATGGCGATCCGCTGGTACCAGCAGAGCTCGCACGGGGGAAACCCACCCACCTCCGAGAACCAGAGGCTGCCGGCCGTCGACACGGCGGCGACCGAGAACGCCATTCGCAGCGCGTCGGCCCGCAGGCCATGTAGGCGCCGGCGGCCCGCGGCGGTCGCCCCGACGACCACGACCAGGATGGTGACGGCAAGGGCCCCGAGTGCCAGCAGGGCCGTGAAGAGGGACATCTGGTCGACGGACACGGTCGCCGAACCTACAGCCACGGACGCTCCCAGCACCGGGACGTTCGCCCCGGCAGAACCTCGCCTCAGGAGCCGAAGGGGGTGACGTGGTAGGAACTCGTTCCATGCCGACGCGAGCCGTGATCACCGGATGGGGGCGCTGCGTGCCGCCGGTGACGTTGTCCAACGCCGACCTGGAGCGGCTCATGGACACCAGCGACGAGTGGATAGTGCAGCGCACCGGCATCCACAACCGCAGGCTCTCCCACGTTGAGACCACCGACATGGCCGAGTTGGCGGCCCGACGGGCCCTGGCCTGTGCAGGCCTGGAAGCCGGCGAGATCGACCTGGTCGTGGTCGCCACCTGCACGCCAGAACTGCTCTGTCCCAGCACGGCGGCCATGGTCCAGGACCGCATCGGCGCCACCAGGTCCGCCGCCTTCGACCTGAACGCCGCCTGCTCCGGCTTCGTCTATGGCACCTCGGTCGTTGCCGGGCTGATCCAGGCCGGGTTCGCCGAGAAGGTCCTGCTCATCGGAGCGGAGAAGCTCCACTACACCATGGACTACCGGGACCGGGGTACCAGCATCCTGTTCGGCGACGGTGCGGGCGCCGCCGTGTTCGAGCCGTCCGAGGGCGGTGCCGGCGTGCTGGCCGTGGACCTGGGCGCCGACGGCGGCAAGGGCTCGACGATGCTCATCAGGTCGATGGGCTCACAGGGGGAGCCGGGACCGACGAACGACCCGGAGGTCTACCGGCTCCACTTCGAGGGCCAGGCGGTCTTCAAGATCGCGGTGCAGAACATCTCGGCGTCAGCGGCCCGGGTGCTGGAGCGGGCGGGCCTGACAGTCGACGACGTGGACCTGGTGGTCCCCCACCAGGCCAATGCCAGGATCATCGAGTCGGCCACCCGACGCCTCGGCATCGACGCGGAAAGGGTGTTCATGAACATCGGCGAGCTCGGCAACACGGCGGCGGCCTCGATCCCGATGGCCGTCAGCGACGCCCTGGACGCCGGACGGGTGGAACCCGGCGACACGATCGTCCTGACGGCCTTCGGCGGTGGCGTGACGTGGGGCTCGATCGCCCTTAAATGGGGAGACAGGACCGAGCCAGCCGGCGACCACGAGGGCGAGCTCCCCGAGACCGACATCTCTGTGTTCGACCTGCTCAGGGAAAACCTGGACTTCTACGCGCCCCTCCACGCCGACGAGCCACCGATCGCCTGATCCAGTCGCTCTCCGGGCGGTCACTCGGCCGAGGTGTCCGGTCGCAGTCCGGACGGTCAGTCGATGGTGATGACCATCGCCCCGGTGTGGGCCTTGGCCACGAACGCCTCCTGGGCGGCGTGGAATTCCGAGAGCGGCCAGGTGGCAGCCACCACCGGCCTCACCTCGCCCCGCTCCAGAAATCCGACGAGCGCCTCGAACACGGCCGGCTCGTAGACCGTGCAGCCGTACAGCTCCAGGTCGTTCAGGTACAGCGTCCTGAGGTCGAGGTCGACGATCGGCCCGGCGATGGCCCCCGCCGTCGTGTAGCGGCCGCCACGGCGCACGACCTCCAGGAGGGGGGCGAAGTCCGGGCCACCCACGACGTCGGCCAGGACGTCCACCGGACCGCCGGCCGCCTCGGCAACTGCTCCCGCCAGGTCGGCCGACGCCCGGTCCACGCACACATCGGCCCCGCAGGCGGCCACGTCGGCGAACTTGGCTGCGCTGGTCACAGCCACCACCCGGGCGCCCCGCAACCTCGACAACTGCACCAGCGCCGAGCCGACGCCTCCCGACGCACCGGTGACCACCACCGTCTCGCCCGCTGCCAGCGCCGGTCGGGTCAGCATGTGCTCGGCGGTAGCCCACGAACAGGGGAACGAGGCCAGCTCGACGTCGGTCATCCCGCTGTCCACCTGGTAGACGTTGCGGGCCGGGATCGCGCAGAACTGTGCGTACCCACCGTCCCGTTCCGAGCCCAGGTACCCGGCCTTCGAACGGTCCGTCGGGTCGTCCACGTCGCGGATCCAGCCGTCGGCCAGCACCCGGCGGCCGATGAGGGCCTCGTCTGCGTCCGAACCGACGGCAACCACCTCGCCGCACGGATCGGCGCCCTGGATTCGTGGGAATGTGAGCCCACCGCCGCCCCACGTGCCATCGTCGCCCGCCGCGGCGCCGAAGCCATCCGACCCGGTCGCCGCGGTCACCGACTTGGAGTACCAGCCGACCCGGGTGTTCACGTCGGTGTTGTTCATCCCGCAGGCCCGGACCCGAACCAGGACCTCGTCGTCGGCGGGCACCGGGACCGGCACGTCGTGGCGCAGCACCAGCATCTCCGGCCCGCCGTTGCCCACCAGGTGCAGGGCGGTCATGGTCGCCGGCACGTCGGTCATCGCGGTGGTACGACCTCGTAGCCGGGCTCCTCGGGCTCGTCGTCGAGGATCTCAGCCGGAAACCCGGGCGCCCGGACGTCCAGGCCGGTCGGCTCCTCGAGGCGACGGATGATGTTGGGCGACCACTCGCGGGGGCCGAACCGCTCCTGGCCGTCCTCGAAGATCTGCCGGAGGAGAGGCGAGACCTCCAGGGGGACGTCGTGGCGACGGGCCACCTCGTCGAACAGCCCGATGTCCTTGACCACCAGGTCCATGGTGAAGCTGATGTCCCGGCTGCCGTTCAGGATGACCTGGCCCTCAGTCTCGTGGACGAAGGAGTTGCCGGACGAGATGCGTATGGCCTCGTAGGTGGTGTTGAGGTCCATCCCCGCGGCGGCCGCCGTGGTCAGGGCCTCGGCCACCGAGACCAGGTTGGCGGTGGCCAGGTAGTTGGTGACCACCTTTAGGACCGAGGCCGAACCCAGCGGTCCGGTGTGCAGGATCCTGCGACCCATGGCGGTCAGCACGGGCAGGATCCGGTCGAAGACCTCCCGCTCGCAGCCTGCGAAGATGGCGATGTTGCCGGTGGCGGCCCTGTGGCACCCCCCTGACACCGGGCAGTCGATCGGCTCGGCACCGGTGGCGGCCACCAGGGCGCCCATCCGACGCACCTCGGCCTCGTCGGTGGTGCTCATCTCCATCCAGACCTTGCCCGCCGACAGTCCCGCCAGGATCCCGTCGTCGGCCTCCATCACCTCGGAGCAGGCGGCAGGCGACGGCAGGCAGGTGATGACCGTGTCGCAGTCCTCGGCAATCTCCCCGGGGGATTCGGCCCAGGAGGCACCGGCGTCCAGGAACGGCTGGGCGGCTGAGGTGTCCAGGTCGCGCACCGTCAGGTCGAAGCCGTTGCGTTGGAGGCTGCCGGCCAACTTGCCGCCGACGTTTCCCAAGCCGATGAATCCGATGCGCATGGCCGCGCACTCTAGACACGGAAGGCGACACCGTAGGCACGTAGCACCCGGCACCGTATGGACGCGGAACCCGGGACCGGTGTTGCCCTACCCTGCGGGCATGTTCGCTCGCGTCCGCCCCGACACCTGGGGCCACCTGGCGATCGCCGCCGCCCTCCTCGTCGGCGTCCTGGTGGTGGGCACGGTCGGCTACTCGATCCTCGGCCTGGGGGCAGTTGACGCCGTCTACCAGACCATCATCACCGTCAGCACGGTCGGGTTCCGGGAGATCGCCGACGGCGACCCGGGCACCGCGTGGAAGGCGTTCACCTCGGTGCTCATCGTCTTGGGCACCGGCTCGATGCTCTACGGCGCCACGTCGGTGATCGAGAGCATCGTCGAGGGCCGGCTCACCGGCCAGTTCCGGAGGTACCGCATGCAACGAACCATCGACTCCATGGCCGGCCACCTGATCGTCTGCGGCACGGGCCGTGTGGGCCAGGCGATCACCGGGTTCGTCCGGTCCATCGGACAGGAGGTGGTGGTGGTGGACCGGGACCCCGCCCGCTTCAGCGACCGGGACGTACTCCACGTGCTGGGTGACGCCACCAGCGACGAGATCCTCCGACAGGCCGGCATCGAGCGGGCGGCCACCCTGGTCACCGCCCTCGGCACCAGCGTCGACAACCTCTACGTAACGCTGTCGTCCAGGAAGATGAACCCCGACCTCTTCATCGTGTCGCGTGCCGACGACCCCGAGGCGATGGCCAAGATGCTCCAGGTGGGTGCCGACAGGGCCGTCAACCCCTACGAGATCGGCGGGTCCCGCATGGCCAGCCTGGCCATCCAGCCCAACGTGGCCGACTTCGTGGACGTCGTGGTCCACGACGGGACGTTCGAGGCGAAGCTCCGGGAGATCCGACTGCCCGAGGGATGCGTGTTCGTGGGCCAGACCATCGACGAGCTGACCATCCGCCAGGAGACCGGCGCCGTGGTACTAAGCGTCCGTGACACCACCGCACGGTTCCACACCGACGACGTCACCAGCCGGCCGTTCGCCGAGGGCGACGTGATCGTGGCCATCGGCTCCGACGACGCCCTGGATCGGCTGGCCGCCGCCGTCTCCTGCTGAGGCCTTCCACCGGAGCGGTCGGACCCCCGAGAGGACTCCAACCACCTCACCGCGGCCCGATCGGACCCATCGCCTTGTCGGGGCAGCCCACCTTCCCGAACCTGACCTAGATTCGGGGCATGGTCGAACCCGACAGCCACCGTTTCGACACCCGCGCCCTGCACGCCGGCCAGCGACCCGACCCGGTCACCGGTTCGCGGGCGGTGCCCATCCACCAGACCACTTCGTACGTGTTCGACTCCGTGGACCACGCCTCCGGGCTGTTCAACCTGGAGATCAGCGGCCACCTCTACTCGCGCATCTCCAACCCGACGGTCTCCGTGCTGGAGGAGCGCATCGCATCGCTGGAGGGTGGCGTGGGAGGAGTGTGCACCGCCAGCGGCCAGGCCGCCTTCCACCTGGCCATGGCCACGATCATGAGTGCCGGCGACCACGTGGTGGCCAGCCGGAACATCTACGGCGGCAGCCACAACATGTTGAACCTGACCATGCCGCGGTTCGGTATCACGACCACGTTCGTGGACCCGCGCGACCCGCAGGCATTCGCCGCGGCCATCCGGCCCGAGACGCGCCTGGTGTTCGCCGAGACCCTCGGCAACCCCGGCATCGAGGTCCTGGACGTCGCCGCGGTGGCAGAGGTGGCCCACGCCGCAGGCCTGCCCCTGGCGGTGGACTCCACGTTCGCCACGCCCTACCTGATGCGACCCATCGAGCACGGTGCCGACATCGTCATCCATTCGGTGACCAAGTTCCTGGGTGGCCACGGCGTGGCCATCGGCGGGGTCGTCGTTGACGGTGGCCGCTTCGACTGGGCCGCCGACGGGAAGTTCCCCACCCTCTCGGAGCCCTACGACGGCTACCACGGGATCACCTTCACCGAGGAGTTCGGACCAGCCGCCCTGTCGATGCGGGCCCGGGCCGAAGGCCTGCGCGACTTCGGTGGCTGCATGAGCCCGGCCAACGCCTTCTACCTGTTGCAAGGCGTGGAGACCCTTCCCGTACGCATGGCCCGCCACGTCGACAACACCCACCGGGTTATCGACATGCTCGACGCCCACGACGCCGTGTCGTGGATCCGGCATCCGGCGCACCCCAGCCATCCCGACCACGACCTGGCCAGGCGCCTCTACCCGAAGGGCGCAGGCGCCATCCTGAGCTTCGGCGTACACGGCGGACGCGACGCAGGAAGGAAGTTCATAGAGGCCGTGGGACTCGCCTCGCACCTGGCCAACGTGGGCGACGCCAAGACCCTGGTCATCCACCCCGGTTCGACCACCCACCAGCAGATGAGCGACGAGGACCTGGCCGTGGCCGGCATCGGTGAGGAGTTGGTCCGCCTGTCGGTCGGCCTGGAGGATCCGGACGACATCTGCGACGACCTGTCCCAGGCCCTGCGGGCCTCGCAACGCTAGGGGGCGGAACCGTGCAGTTCTCCGTCGACGGGCGCACCGTCAACGCCGCCACCGGTGCCGTGGCCATAGACCGCGACGAGGTCGCCCACGCCCCACTGGTCGTGCTCCTCCACGGGGCCGGCATGGACCGGTCGGTCTGGTCGCAGCAGACCCGTTGGTTGGCCCACCACGGCACGCGGGCACTGGCCGTCGACCTCCCCGGACACGGTGACTCCGAGGGTCCGGCGTTGACCTCCGTCGGCGACCTCGCCGCATGGGTGGCCGCCGTCGCCGACGCCCTCGGCGACCGGATCCACCTGATCGGCCACTCCATGGGCGCCTTCATCGCGCTGGAGGCGGCGGCCACCTCACCCGACCGCATCGCGTCCGTGGTGCTGCTGGGGGTGGGTGCGACCATGGCGGTCCACCCTGACCTCCAGGCCGCCGCAGACGCCGACGACCCCCTGGCCGCAGCGCTGATGGCCGGATGGATGCACGGCCCGGACCAGAAGTTCGGCCTCAACCCCACACCAGGCCTGTCCATGACCGGCACCAGCCGTGCGGTGATCGAGACGTGCCCTACGGGGGTGCTGGGTCCCGACCTCAGGGCATGTGCGGCCTACGACGGGGCGGTGGCCGCAGCCGGTGCCGCCTCGTGCCCGGTCACCCTCATCCTCGGGTCGCTCGACCGGATGACCCCACGGAGGTCCGCGCAGCCCCTAGTGGACGCCATGCCCGGAGCCAACATCGTGGAGCTCCCCGACTCAGGCCACGCGCCGATGATGGAGGAACCCGGGGCGGTCCGCAGCGCACTCGGAGACCATCTGGCGCGGGTGGGCGCCCGAGCGCCGGTCTGACAGCCGACCCGGCGTCCTGGATCTGGCCGCCGCATTCCGCTCACGGCGTAAGCGGTCCGACCGGAGGGCCGACGCTGCGTCCTAGTTCTGGAGCAACTCCCGGAACGGGGTCTCCTTGGGCGGACCCGGCTCCTTTGGGAGGCCCAGGACCCGCTCGCCGATGATGTTGCGCTGCACCTGGTCGGTGCCGCCGTAGATGGCCGGAGCCGGGCTGAACACCGTGACCTCCTGGACGATGCCGCCGGTGGCGCTCTCGCTGGCGGCGAGCATCCCGTCGGCCCCGATGATGAGGTTGCCGACGTCGCGGCTGCGGCGGACCAGTTCGCTCATGGCCAACTTGGCCAAGTTGCCCTCGGCCCCGGTCCGGCTCCCGCCGGACTTGGCCCGCAGCATGTTGAGGCGGTTCACCTCTCCCAGGATGTGGAGTTTGGCGATCTCCTGGCGGACGACCAGGTCGTCGGCGTTGCCGGCGTCGCGGGCCATGCCGATCAGGGCGTCGGTGCCCATGCCACGACCGCCCTCGCCGTCGGGGCCTCGATTGACCCGCTCGGTGAAGTCCCCGACCCGCTTCTCGAGCCGACCCGCAATCGAACCCGGCGGTACCGAGATCGGGTGTCTGCCACCGCCACCCAGGCTGGCCCGTTCCACGGCCAGCGTGGTGTTGGCGACCGCCCAACCGGCACCCGGGCCACCGATGATGGCGTCGTCGGGCACTCGGGCCTCATCGAGGAACACCTCGTTGAAAAGGGCCTGCCCGGTCATCTCCCGCAACGGCCGGACCTCGATGCCGGGCTGTTCCATGTCGATGGCGAAGTAGGTGATGCCCTGGTGCTTCGGGGCGTCGGGGTCCGTGCGCGCGATGAGCATGCCCTTCTGTGCCATGTGTCCGCCCGACGTCCAGACCTTCTGGCCCGTGATGATCCACTCGTCGCCGTCCCGAACCGCCTTCGCCTGCAAGCCTGCCAGGTCAGAGCCGGCTCCCGGCTCGGAGAACAGCTGGCACCAGGCGGCGGTGCCGTCCAGGATCTCCGGTATGTAGCGGTCGACCTGTTCGGGCGTGCCGTGCACGGCGATGGTCGGGGCGGCGAGCATCAGGCCCAGGCCGGCGGGTGGCCCGACCACGTTCGCCTCGGCCAGCCCGGTCGACACCTCGGCGGTCAGGCTGCGGCCGTAGCCCCTCCCGCCGGCCTCGACCGGCATGGCCGGCGAGGTCCAGCGGGCCTCGTATAGGCGCTTCCACCAGTCGGCGACCGTGAGGTCGGGATCCCAGTTCTCCTCGAGCCAGGCGTCCAGCTCGGCACGTACCTCGGCGGTGGTCATGTCGCTCATGCGCGGAGTCTGCCACGGGCGCCCGAATCGCGGCGAAGCGGTCGACTTGGGCATCGATCACCTCGTAACCCGGCGGAGCCTGCCCCGATCGGTAGGGTGTCGACGCACTTCAGACCGCCACCGAGGAGGCCCGACCGGTGCGCTGGTCGTCGCTGTTCATCCCCACCCTGCGCGACGCCCCTGCCGAGGCCGAGGCCGTCAGCCACCGCCTGCTCGTGCGTGGCGGCTTCATGCGCCAACTTCAGTCCGGGCACTACTCGATGCTGCCACTGGGCTGGCGCGTCCACCAGAAGGTGGGCGACATCATCCGCCAGGAGATGGACGCCATCGGGGCCCAGGAGTTCCTGCTGCCCGCCATGCATCCCGCCTCGGTCTGGCAGGCCTCCGGCCGGTGGGAGTCGATGGGCGAGGAGATGTTCCGCCTCACCGACCGGAAGGGAGCTGACCTGGCACTCGGCATGACCCACGAGGAGGTCTTCGCGGGCATATCCCGGGAACTCAACTCCTACAGGGACCTCCCCCAGCTCTGGTACCAGATCCAGTGGAAGTTCCGGGACGAGCCCCGACCCAAGTCGGGCCTGCTCCGGGTACGGGAGTTCGCCATGAAGGACTCGTACTCCTTCGATCTGGACGATGAGGGTCTGGACCGGTCGTTCAACCTCCACCACGACGCCTACCTGAAGATCTTCGGTCGCCTGGATCTGGATGCCGTCCCTGTGGAGGCCTCGTCCGGGGCCATGGGCGGCAGCGCCTCGATCGAGTTCATGGTCGAGTCGTCGGCCGGCGAGGACGACGTGGCGATCTGCGAAGGCTGCGGCTACGCGGCAAACGTGGAGCGGGCGACCGCTGCGCTCCCCGAGGTGGAGAACCGTCCGGGCAGCGACGCACCGGAGCGCTTCGACACCCCGGACATCCGCACCATTGCCGCCCTCGCCGAGGCCGGGCACCCGCCCGAGCACCAGCTCAAGACCCTCGTCTACCGGGTAGACGGGGTGCTCACCCTGATCATGCTGCGGGGCGACCACCCGTTCCTGGAGCAGAAGTTCGTGGATGCCACTGGTGCCGTCGAGGTGGTTCCCGCCGACGGCGACGAGATCCGGGCCGCCCTGGGTGCCTCGCCTGGCAGCCTGGGCGCCGTGGGGGTCACCGACCTGACGATCTACGCCGACGAGGCACTGCGTGGACGGTCGGGCATGACCACGGGTGCCAACGACGACGACGTGCACCTCCAGGGCGTGGACGTCGACCGGGACGTGGCCGTCGACCACTGGGTGGACGTCCGGGGCATCCTGGACGGAGAGGCCTGTGCCTCGTGCGGCGCACCGTTGCGGGTGGCGCGTTGCATCGAGGCGGGCCACATCTTCAAGCTGGGCCGCAGGTACAGCGAGGCCATGGGCGTGACCGTCCTGGACGCCGAGGGCGCGAACCGGGTTCCGACCATGGGTTCCTACGGGATCGGGGTGGGCCGGGCCATGGCCGCCGTGGCCGAGACCCACCACGACGAGAACGGCCTGGTGTGGCCGATGAGCGTCGCACCCTACGAGGTGGTGCTGACCGTCGTGAAGGTCGACCACGAGGAGTCCATGGCATGCGCCGAACGGCTCTACGCCGAGCTCCTGACCGCCGGCGTCGACGTGCTGCTGGACGACCGGGATGGCCGTCCCGGCGTGAAGTTCGCCGACGCCGAGCTGATCGGCATCCCCCTCCGCGTGACGATCGGCCCGCGGGGCCTGGAGAACTCGGTGGTCGAGCTGACCGCCCGGGCCGACGGCGAACGCCACGACGTGCCCGTCGACGACGCGGTAGGGCAACTGGTGGACCTGGTCGTCACAGGCCGGTCGGCGGGCCGGTAGCGTTCGCCCGTCACGTACGATCCGCTCCGCCAAGGATCCCCGCCCATGCCCAAGACGATCGATCGCACGCTGCCGATCAAGCGGTTCAGGAAGGTGGTCGCCACCGTCGACCTTCCCGGCGTCCCGGAGGGCACGATCGGCAAGGTGCGGGTGGCCAACGGCTTCACCTGGTACCGCTACTGGGTGGACTTCGACAACGGCGTGCGCATGGGCCAGGTCAGCCACGAGCACCTCTGCCACGAGGGCGACTGGGGCCGCTTCCAGCTCGACCGGGCCGAGGCCGAGCGCCGGGCCCTCGAAGCCCTCGAAGCGCCCGAAGCTTCCGGTGAGGGCGATGGTCCCGTTGAGGTGGCAGCGGGAAACCGGTTCGGCGTGCCCGAGCACCTGCTCCAGCGCAGTAGCGACGCCCGGACGCGCCTCGGCGGCTGACCCGTCGGACTTGCCGCTGGAGCGTCACCGGTCACAGCGGATCGGCACCCGACCACGCGATATCCTGCCCCGTCACGTTCCAGCTCCGGAGGCTCCTTCGATGTTCAAACCCGGCGACAAGGTCGTCTATCCGCACCACGGTGCAGCGGTCATCGAGAAGAAGGAGAAGCGCAAGGATCCGACCGGCAAGACCACCGAGTACCTGGTGCTCCGGATGGCCCACGGTGAGATGACGTTGGCCGTACCGGTCGCCAACGCCGAGGAGGTGGGCATGCGTTGGCCGATCTCCAAGGAGGACGTCAAGGACCTCTTCGAGGTGCTCCAGAAGCGGGACATCCGGGAGCCGGCCAACTGGTCGCGGCGCTTCAAGAACCACCAGGAGAAGCTGAAGAGCGGGGACGTCTACCAGGTCGCCGAGGTGGTCCGGAACCTGGCACTGCGCGATCAGGCTAAGGGCCTGTCGGCCGGCGAGAAGATGTTGTACACGAAGGCACTGGACGTGCTCGTCTCTGAGCTGGCGTTCGCCCTGAACACCCCGGAGGAGAAGGCGATGGCCAAGGTCGAGGGAGCCCTCTCGTAGGGATTGGCGGCCTGTCCTATGCTCCGAGCGGGGCCCGGTGACGACCGGGGCCAGCGAGCAGGAAGGACTGCCCATGTCGGACGGACCGGAACGGCGGATCGTCGTCGGCGTCGAGGGGTCGGGCTACGCCCGCGCCGCCCTCATCTGGGCCCTCGAGGAGGCACACCACCGGGGTGCGGTCATCGAGGTGGTCACCTGCTATTCCCCCACCTACGTCCCGGCAGCGCCCGACCTCGGCTACGTGCCCCTCGACTCGTTCGACCTGGCTGCCGAGGTCGAGAAGATGCAGGGCGAGGTGATCGAGTCGGCGATCGAGGCCTCGGACTTCAGTGACGAGGTGGAGATCCGGCGGGTCCTCCAGAAGGGCCGGCCGGCCGACACCCTCATGACCGCCGCCGAGGGCGCCACCATGCTGGTTGTGGGCAACCGCGGCCGCGGCGGTTTCGCAGGCCTGCGTCTCGGCTCGGTCAGCCAGGCGATCGCCCACCACAGCCCCTGCCCGCTGGTGATCGTGCGCACCGGCCTCGCCGACCACTGACCGGTCGACAGTCCGACGGGACGGGTCAGCCCGACAGGGCGGCCAGCATTCCAGGGACCCGCAGATCCACGAACTTCCGCCTGAGCGAAAACTTTTCGGCCAGTGTGATGCGCGTCACAGCATTTTGCGCGAGAGTTGTCGGCACACACCCACGACCCGTTGAGGGGGACCTGCATGAGCGGCACCGAGGAGGAGGTCGGCGGGGAGCCCGTCGATGAGATCGCGAAGATCGCCGGACCGATCGGTGGGCTATGGGTGGCCTACAACGACCACGGCATAGCCGGGGCGGGATTCGCGAACCTGAAGACCTTCGCCCGGTTCCGCGAGGAGCACCACGATCGGACCGGCAGACCGTCGGCACTAGCCGACGCCATGCCGGACGACCTGTTCGACGCCATCGAGCACTCCTTCAACACCGGTGACCGCAGCGCCTTGACCTTTGACCTCCGCGGTGCCACGCCCTTCCAGGTGTCGGTCTGGGAGGCCTGTCTGGCCATTCCCGCCGGGAAGACCCGTACCTACGCCGACCTGGCCAGGTCCGTGCACCGCCCCAACGCCGTGCGGGCCGTCGGCACCGCCCTGGGCGCCAACCCCATCCCGGTGCTGATCCCCTGCCACCGGGTGCTGCGGTCCGACGGGAGCCTGGGTGGCTACGCCTTCGGCCTGCCCATCAAGGAGCGTCTCCTGGATCGTGAGGCGGTGCGGGCCGCCGCCTGATTCGCCTCCCGGGCGGTCGATCCGGCAGAGTTCCGGGGTTGACCACCAGGAGGACACCATGAGCGACGAGAGGCCACTCGACCCCGCTGACGGCGGCGTCACCACCGAGGTCCGCGGCCGGATCCTTCTCATGGGCCTGGACCGCCCGGCCAAGATGAACGGATACACGCCGCAGATGGCCCGCCAGCTCGTGGCGGCGTTCGAGCGCCTGGACGAGGACGAGGACCTCTGGTGCGGTGTCCTCTTCGGCCACGGCGCGCACTTCACAGCCGGCCTCGACCTGCCCAAGTTCCGCGACGCCATGAAGGACGGCAGGCGGTCAACCCAGGGTGAGCGGGTGGACCCGATGGCCCTTGGGCGACGCTGCCGCAAGCCCATCGTGACCGCCGTGCACGGAGTCACCTACACCCTCGGAATCGAGATGATGCTGGCAGGCGACATCGTGGTGGCAGCCGACGACTGCCGGTTCTCGCAGCTCGAACCGCTCAGGGGGATCCATGCGGCGGGTGGGGCGACCATCCGGTTCGTGGACCGCGGCGGCTGGGGCAACGCCATGTACCACCTGCTCACCTCGGACGAGTTCGACGCCGAGGAGGCCAGACGCGTCGGCCTCGTGCAGGAGGTGGTGCCGGCGGGTACGCAGTTGGATCGGGCCATCCAGTTGGCGGAGAAGATCTGCGAGGGCGCACCGAAGGCGGTCCAGGCCACCAAGGCGTCGTCGGCCATCTACCTCCGCGACGGGGAGGCGGCCTGCATAGCCGCACTGGGTCCCAAGCAGGCCGAGCTGGCGGCCATGGACGACGCCGAGGAGGGCGTGGCGGCCTTCAGGGAGCGGCGGGCCGGAAACTTCACCGGGCGCTAGGGGCCTCTCCGGCCACCAGGACGGGAGTGCCGGACTACGGCCAGGGAATCCCGGCCAGGGCGTCCTTCAGCTCGTACTTGAGGACCTTCATCGTGGCGTTGCGCGGCATCGGCCCGTCGTGCACCACCAGCTGCTCGGGCACCTTCTGGACCATGAGCTCCGCCTCTGCACAGGCTGCGACCATCTCGGCCTGCGTGAGGTCCCCGGCGCCGTCGGTCGTCTCGACCACGGCGCACACCCGTTCTCCCCGCTCGGCGTCGGGTAGGCCGATGACAGCCACGGCGGCCACCTTCGGGTGGGCGTAGAGGACGTCCTCGATCTCCCTGGCGGCGATGTTCTCGCCCTTGCGGATGATGATGTCCTTGACCCGACCGGTGAGGCTCACGTGTCCATCGGGATTCATGACCGCCAGGTCGCCGCTGCGGAACCGCCCCTCGTCGTCGAACGCCTCGGCGTCCAGCGTCGGATCCCTGTAGCCCTTGAAGAGCTGCGGTCCGGAGATCCGGACCTCGCCCTCCTCGCCACGGTCGCATTCGCTGCCGTCAGGCCGGCAGATGGCCACCTCTGCGCCGAACACGGGGTGGCCCTCGGTGTGGGCGAGCTGGTCGTCGCTGTCGTGCGGTGAGCCCTGGCAGATCATCGGGCTCTCGGTCATGCCGTAGCCGTGGGCAACTGGGATTCCCATCTCGGCCTGCACCTCGAAGAAGACCTCGGGGGGCTTGGGGGCCCCGCCGCCGGAGAGCATCCGCAACGTGGGGATGATGGGCTCGTCGGGCTGCTGGCGCTGGACACCCAGGAACATCGTGTAGAAGACGGTGGTGCCACCGGCCATGGTCACGCCGTGCCGTCGGAACTCGTCGATGGCGACCATCAGGTCGAACTTCTCGAGGAGCACCGCCGGGAAGCCATTAGCCAGCAGGCAGACGAGGTAGTCAGGTCCCCCGATGTGGGCGTAGGGAAAGGCGATCGAGCCGACGTCGTCGGGCTGCATGTCCAGGGCCATGGCGAGGCCCACACCGCCGGCCATCAGGCTGGCATCGGTGTGGAGCACGCCCTTCGGGTCCGAGGTGGTGCCGGAGGTGTAGTAGATCCAGCGGATCAGGTCCTCGCCGTCGTCCGGCGTAGCGGGAACCGCCGACAGCATTGACGGGTCGCCCTCGGGGAGGCCGGCCGACACGTCCAGGATCGTCGGCGGACGGTCGAGGTCGGTCGTGACCCTCTCGGCCATTTCCTGGTAGTCGAACCCACCCCACTCACCGGGGGTGAGGACGAACTCGGCGGCGGTCTGTCGGATGCAGAAGCCGACCTCGCGGTCCCGGTAGATGTGGATGATCGGGTTCTGGACGGCGCCGAGGCGCGACAGCGCCAACGACGCCACGACGGTCTCGATTCGGGTCGGCAGCACCCACGTGACCGGCGTGTCCTCGCCTATGTCCATCGCGGCAAATCCGGCGGCCACGCGTTCGGCCCGCTCCTTAGCCTCGCCGAAGGTCACCGTCTGATCGCCCTGGATCAGGAACGCCCGGTCCGGGCTGGCAGACACCCGTCGTTCCAGGAGTTCCCAGAAGGTCCGGGCGTCGTAGATCGGCTCGCTCATCGGCGTCGGTGCCTCCGGCTACTGGCTGGTGCGCCCCGACAGGATCGCGCACGCACGCCGACACGTCACCCTCGGACGGTGCTCTGGCGGTGCCCTCTCGAGCGCCCGGCACGGCGGCCCGGCGAACCACGGGCGACTCGTACACTGGCCGTTGATCCGGGATGTGGCGCAGCCAGGCAGCGCACCTGCTTTGGGAGCAGGGGGTCGGCGGTTCAAATCCGCCCATCCCGACCAGTAGTACTTGTTTGACCTGCGGTTATGCGGGTCTGGTGGCTTTCAGACTGGTTGTCTGAA
>Ga0207962_1000029_pt1 | contig 37717 bp, 37 predicted proteins | sample Knorr_S15_td_AAI_FD_185603 | JGI IMG/M metagenome (GOLD analysis project Ga0207962, IMG submission 185603) | Marine microbial communities from Southern Atlantic Ocean transect - Knorr_S15_td_AAIW_ad_750m_LV_A (SPAdes) (version 2) | ecosystem: Environmental > Aquatic > Marine > Oceanic | place... | reverse complement strand
TGGCCCTCTTTGAATGTTTTGTATTCATCCATGGTTTCAGTTTTCAAACCCAAACCCAGTTCAAAACTGTCCAAAATAGGCAGCATTTCCATAATGACTCTTTCTATAGAGCCCCTGCTCGCATTTTCAATATCCCTTAATGTTCTTTTTCTGAGGTTCTCAATTTCAGCCTGAAGTCGCAGGACTTTATCCCAATTGTTTGATGCTTCCTCTTGTGATTTAGCCAGTTGCTCGTCGAGACTCAGTTCTGATTGGTCTTCAGGGGTTTCTTGTTTTTCAACATTCTGGTGATCCACTGATTGATCGGTATCATCCTTATCACTTCTGTTTTTCATTTTATCCTTATCCACTATCTTGAACACACAGGAGAAATGTAGGGTCTATTTCTATTATTTCAATGATTTGCCGAGAAGTTTTGCCGTGATTGCAACGATTGGTATAACTTTTTGATAGGCAATCCGAGTCGGTCCAATGACCCCCAAAACTCCAATTGCACCGTCTTCAGTTGTGTATGGGGTTGTGATTAAAGTGCAATTATCAAACATTTGATACCCTGATTCTTCGCCTATGAATATTTGGATCCCATTGGTGGACATGCTTTTGTCCAATAGCTCCAATAGCTGTTGTTTTTCTTTAAAAGCATCAAAGAGCTGTCTTAATTTCTTTATATCTGCGAGCTCGTGAAAATCCATTAAACGCCTTTGCCCTGCAACTATGTATTCGTCTGGTTCAGCAAAATCCAAAACCTGATCAGCTATATCAATGAGATCAGACATTAAAGAATTTACTGCTTCTTTGGTTTGCATCAGTTCATTGATTAAATGTTTTTTAATATAGCTAAGACTCCTACCTTTATAATGCGTATTTATATAATTGGATGCTTGTTTGAGCTCATCTTTTGAGTAATCTCTCTTCATCTGCAAAATGCGATTCTCTACTTCTGTTTCATTCATAACGATGATTGCTAAAATTCGCTTCTCGGACAATTGAATAAAATCTATTTCTTTTAATCGTGTTACTTGTTGTTTAGGAATTGTGACAATACCAGCAAGCTTTGTTATTGCTGATAGAGTATTAGAGACACTGATAGCTAATTCTCGACTGTTGCTTTCATGGAGATTAACTCTTTTTTTAATCCTCTCAAGTTCAGTCGCCTCAACGGGTTGAAGTTTTAAGAGACTGTCTATAAAAAAACGATACCCTTTAGATGTTGGCACTCTTCCAGAAGAAGTATAAGGTGAGGCAATGAATCCGAGTTCTTCAAGGTCTGACATCACATTCCTTATTGATGCCGGGCTTAAACCAATATTATCTGCCAAAGACAAGCTTTTAGACCCAATAGGAATTCCTTCTTGGATGTATTTATCAACTATTGCTGATAAAATTCGCCTTGCTCTGTGTGATGGCATGTTAAGATCAGCTTTATCAATTATGTTCACTGGTCTGTGTTTCAATAAAATTATAAAAAATATTAATGTCGATTTGATTGCAGAGAATTATAATTTGTTATCATTTCCAATTAACAATAACTAGTCAAGAGTTAAATATTGAAGACAAGCTTTAAAAAAATTTTATTTACTGTAAATCCCATAGATCTCAACTCCATGGAGAGTTTGGATATTATTCTTGGTGACCTGCAAGATATGCACACAAACATTGATCTATATGCAATTAATTCAGATGCAAATGCCCTCTCCTCCCAGTTATCCCATAAAATCAATCGCCTAGAAATCGATGAAATTTTAAACAACGACCTTATTATTTCTATTGGTGGAGATGGAACCATGCTGCAGTCTGCAAAATTAGCTCATAAATTGAATATTCCAATTACTGGAATCAATAAAGGCAGACTGGGTTTTTTAACTGATATTAATCCTGATCAAGCTGGAGAAGTAATTAAAAATATCATCAATGGTCAATATGCAGAGGAAAACAGGCTATTGATTAAAGCCACTGTAAACAAACAACTACAGGACCCTATTATTGGTTACGGGTTGAATGATGTAGTTATCAAGAGGAAAGAAACGGGAAGAATGATACGAATTAAAATATTGATTGATCAAAAGTACATTAACACACACGAAGGCGATGGATTTATTGTTGCCTCTCCAACGGGTTCAACAGCATATGCCCTGAGTTGTGGTGGTCCAATCCTAAAACCGGATATCGAGGCACTAATCTTAGTGCCCATTTGCCCTCATTCATTAAATGATAGGCCATTGGTAGTTCCTGCTCACTCAGAAGTTAATGTTTCTGCTGAACTAGGGAAAGGTGAAACAGCAGAAATAGATTTAGATGGTGACACTTTTTCCGAATTAAATCCTGAGGATACATTAACGATTAAAGTTTCTTCACAATCTATAAAACTGATACACCCAGAAGATTATGATTATTTTAACACTTTAAGAACCAAGCTTTATTGGGGTCAAGACAAAAGGACCTCTACACATTAATTTAAACTAAAAAAGTACACAATGAAGGTAAAAATCACTCTAGTTATTCTTTTGCATTTGTTCATCTCTGCCTGCGTATACAGAATGGATGTTCAACAAGGAAATCTATTGAAATTGGAAACCCTAGATCGCGTTGAAATTGGAATGACGAAGAGCCAAATTAAATACCTTCTAGGCGGACCAGTAGTGGGCACACCATTTGAAGAAAACCGCTGGGACTATATTTATTACTACCAACCTGGCAATGATGCTGACACTCAAAGATACTGGTTGATTGTATACTTCGAGGGAAACAGAGTAATCAAAATAGAAAAAGATGTGCTAACCAATTCTAACTAGTCCTTACTCTTTGAATTTTTTAACAAACTCACCAACAAACTGATCAATAAAAGAAGCTAACTTTTTCTTTACTAGAACGCCAGTTATGGGATTAGAAATCTGGTATTCCATAGCGTAGCTGACTCTGGTTTTTTCTAATGAAACCACTTCAAATAACCAAGTACCTTTAAAACTCTTAAAAGGGCCTTCTTGGAGACTCATTTCAATTTTTTCCGGTCTGTGTAACCGGTTAAGCGTGGTAATTGAAGATTTAAATCCCAAGAGATTTATACTCAATGAGGCAGTAACCAAATGGCCTTCTATTGAGAGAATTTCTGAAGAATCGCACCAAGTTAAAAAAGAAGGATAACGTTCAATATCAGAAACAATCTGATATAACTTTTCAGCAGAAGCTTCTACTTCAATTATTCGTTCAATAATAGCCAAGTGTTTAAAACAACCCTATGGCATTTAAGAAAATTACAAGGACTCCAATTGGAGCGATGTATCTAGCCAGAAATCTCCAAAATTTATACTGAAATTTACGGTTAATATCAAGCTCATCAGAAGAAGACTTTTTTGACATAAACCAACCTGCAAAAACTGTGAACAAAAGTCCACTTGTGGGCAATAGTATGTTGGAAGTAAGGTGATCAATATTATCGAATAATGTGCCTTTCCAAAAAGTAAAGTCTGACAACTCATTACCTGATAGTACGGTAAATAATCCTAGGGCCCATATGATTGAACCCATAATGATTGCCGACAATCCTCTACTCAGATTTTTACGTTCTATCATCCATGCAACAGAAGGTTCAAGTAAGCTGATAGCGGACGTCAATGCTGCAAATCCAAGTAATATAAAAAATATTGAACCAAAGAAAACGCCACTAGGCATTTGACCAAATGCAAGTGGCAGTGTTTTGAAAATTAATCCCGCACCTGCGATTTGAGATGGATCAAGGTTATTATCAAAAACAATGGAAAAAACAACCAGACCAGCTACCAGGGCAATTAAAGTGTCGCAAATTATGATTGCATACGTGGTTTTAAATATTGATTCCTGCTTCGGTAAATATGCTCCATAGGCAACAACACAACCCATACCAAGACTCAATGTGAAAAAAGCATGTCCCATGGCTGCCAACACACTACTGCCATCAATTTTTGTAAAATCAGGTTTAAACATAAAAGTAAATCCTTCAGAAATATTACCCTGACTGATGGCATAAAATAACAGCACTATCAAAATGAAAAAAAGAGCAGGCATCAAAATTACTACTACTCGTTCCAATCCTTGTCGAATTCCTTTTGCAATTATCAGAATTGTCACAGCCATGAAAATTGTATGAAAAATCAACTGTGTTGAAAAAGATTGGTTTAAGTTCTCGAATACTTGGTTTACGTCTGGGGCCATCAAACCAGTAAACGTTCCTTTTGACGATAAAATAAAGTAATTGAGGGTCCAGCCTGCAATGACGCTGTAATAGGACAAAATAAGAAATCCTGCCACCAGACCAATCACCCCAACGAATTTCCATGTCCCACTGCCAGTCTCTTCACGGCCAAGAAGTTCCATTGAGGTAATTGGGTTCCGCCTTCCCCTTCTTCCCAGCATGATTTCTGAAATCATGATGGGCAAACCAATCGCGACTATGCACAGCAAATAAACAAGCACAAAGGCGCCACCACCATTAACACCAGTTATATAAGGAAATTTCCAAATATTACCCAATCCAACTGCAGAACCAGAAACTGCCAGAATAAATGCTAATCGAGAAGACCATTGACCATGAAGAGATTGACGTTCAGATGGAGAGTTTTTTTCACTCATAACTGGATGGAGTTATAATTGTTACTTTATTTAACTTGAAACCAAGCTTAATGGAATTTCCATACTAATGACAACAACAATTATTGAGAATAAAAAAGCAAAGTTTGATTTTTTCATTGAAGAAAAAATTGAAGCTGGAATCGCTCTGAAGGGCTGGGAAGTAAAAAGTTTAAGATCCAACAGAGGAAATATCAAAGAAAGCTATGCTCTGGTTAAAAACAATGAAGTATTCATAATTGGATCACATATTTCGCCTTTGCCGAATGTAAATATCAATGAAGACACTGATCCAACAAGAACGAGAAAATTACTACTCAAAGCTAAAGAAATTTCAAAAATATCTGGGCTTGTCACACAGAAAGGTTACACCTTAATCCCCTTATCGTTTTACTGGAAGGAAGGTAAAGTTAAAGTTATGATTGGTCTTGCTAAAGGCAGGAAAAAACAAGACAAACGAGCCCTGTTAAAAGAAAGAGATTGGAAAATGACTCAAAAAAGACTGATTAAAAAGAATTACAATAAATAACGTGCGAACAACAAAAATAAACACAATTCTCTGGATTTTGGTGTTTTTCATCTTTAATACAAAAGCAGTTTTCTCCAATCAGAATCATGACAACGACAATCATCCACTAGCTTCTTCAGTTAACTGCCCCAACGAATCAGACACAGAAGGAAGAAAATACCTTACTGAGAAAATGATGCATTCTGAAGCGATGTTCAGTGAACTTAGACATAATATTCCTGGATTAAAAAATCTTAACAACAAACAAATTATGGGAATGATGAAATTAATGGGCCCCAATTATTACTGGAACTTTGACAAAAAAGATCCTAATCAAAAAACGGCTGCTCTCTTACTGGCTCATGGTTATGGTGAAGAAGGTGATTTAGCATTTCACAACAGCATGACTGATATTTCTTTAAATCACATAACCACACTGTCTTTAGGGATGAGCATGATGACATCAAAACACATTGAGTGTGCACTTTCTGAGATTAGAGAAAACGGTGCAGAAAAAATTTATGTCGTTCCTATCAGCAGCACACCACACAATACCTTAGTCCAACAATGGGAATATATATTTGGATTAAGAAATGACCATGCTTATACCAGAGTCAAGTCTCTACGACCAGACGATGTTGTTTTTTTAGACCCCATCAGCGATCATCAAATTGCAAAAAAAATCGTCCTTGATTATGCACTAGAACTCAGTACCAATCCCAAAAATGAAACTGTGGTGATTATTGCCCACGGTCCAGTTGGAAAAACTGATAATGAACTTGAATTGAAACTTATGGAGAATCTGGCTGTTTATGTTCGTGAAAATGGGAAATTTAATGATGTTAGACCCTTTACTCTGCAAGATGACGCACCTAAAGAAATAAGAGATAAAAACGTCAAGCAAATAAAGCAATTCATAGAGAACGCTACTCTTGATGGCAAAAAAGTTTTAATGGTCTCCAATTTAATGTCAGGCAAAGGCATACAAAGAAAAATTAATGAAGATTTTTCAGGTTTAGACTACGAATTTAACTCCAAGGGCTTCCTTACTCATCCACTGTTCAAAGAATGGATTCTACAATCCATCGAATCAAGCGAAAGATAACAAAACTTTTATCTTCTCAAGGTTCTTGAGATAATCTGGTCTTTAATAATTGCTTTAAAGGGGGCGACAAGGTTTCGACGTTGGTATTGAGACTTTATGTGCATGTCGAGGCTACAGAGTTCTCGTTAAACTCTCTGTAAAAAACTAGTTGCAAATAACAACTACGCACTAGCTGCTTAAATCCAGCTGGCATCAATTACTACTCTCTTGGGGGTTTTAATTGATGAAAAATACCCAAGATCGTGATTATGCGTTCTCTTCAATTAATCATTAAATATAAAATTAGAGATCGCTTGATGCTATCCTTCCTTTCGGTTACATCAGGTTAAAATAAAAGATCTGGATAAACATGTAGATCATTCTGTGGATAGCTAGCGGACGCGGGTTCGATTCCCGCCGCCTCCACCATCAAATTAATTCAATGCAAAATAAAATTCAAAAATACCCAAAGGATCTAGGGTTTTATATGCCTGCAGAATGGCAGCGTCATGATCGATGCTGGATGCATTGGCCAACAGGCATTGACCCCAGAAGATATCCGAACCTTGACAAAATGAGACAAGGTTACGCAAACACAGCTAGGGCAATTGTCGAATTTGAACCGGTAACGATGATTGCCAATAAATCCGATGTAGAAGAATGCCAAAAACTTTGTGGGGAGAAAGTTGTAGTTATGCCACTACGAATTGATGACAGTTGGGCACGTGACTCAGGTCCCACTTTTGTTACCAACGGTCTTTCAATTGCAGGGGTCGATTGGACTTTCAACAATTATGGAGAAAATATTGATTTCTCGTATAAAAACGATGCTTTAGTAGCATCAAAACTAATAAAACATCTTAATATGGAATGTTTTCAAGCGCCTATAGTTTTAGAAGGTGGTGCCATTCATACTGATGGCAACGGTACTTTAATGATCACTGAAGATGTTCTTCTTGATCCTAGAAGAAACCCGGGTCTAACAAAAAAAGAAGCTGAGCTCATTCTTTCGAAATACCTAGGTGTTGAGAATTTTATTTGGCTGATTGCAGCACTAGAATATGACGATACAGGGGGACATGTTGATAATCTTGCGTGTTTTACCCCATTTAACCAAATTCTAGCTTTATCAGAAACTGATTCTGAGGATTCCAATTATGAACGTTTGCAAGAAAATAGAAATCGTCTACAACACGCACAAAACACCAACGGAAAGAACTTTGATATTATTGAAGTACATCAACCGGCATATCGGAAATTTCTTAATGAAAGAATGCCCTTATCCTATATAAATTTTTACATGGCAAATCAATCAATCATTATGCCTGTCTTTGATGATCACAGAGATAAAAAAGCAATTGAAACTATCGAGAACATCTTCCAAGATAGGACAGTAATTCCTGTTGAGGGGTTATCTATAGTTGAAGGCGGAGGATGTGTCCACTGTATTACCCAACAACAACCATCTATTAACTAAGGAGTCATTATGAGAAACGTAACGGTAGCAGCAACACAAATGGCTTGCACTCATAATTCAGAAGAAAATATCGACAAGGCGGTGGGATTAATCAAGGCTGCAAAACAAAAAGGTGCGAATATTATTTTGATTCAAGAAATGTTTGCATCTCTTTACTTTCCTTGCATCAATGATCCAGAAAATTTTAATCTCGCTATGCCTTACAAAAACAACCCAATTTTGAAAAAAATGGCAGAAATCGCCAAAGAATTAGATGTCGTTTTACCTGTCAGTTTTTTTGAAAAAGACAACAATACATACTACAACTCATTGGCTGTTATTGACGCCGATGGAAGCATCATGGATCTATACAGAAAGTCTCATATACCTGATGGGCCAGGCTATGAAGAAAAATATTATTTTCATCCAGGAAATACCGGTTTCAAAGTTTGGGATACAAAATTTGGGAGAATTGGAGTTGGCATTTGTTGGGATCAATGGTATCCAGAAGCAGCAAGAATTATGACTCTTATGGGAGCTGAGATGATCTTTTATCCCACGGCTATCGGCTCAGAACCCGACCCAGAAGCTGATTCTAGAGATTCATGGCAAATTGTTATGCAAGGACACGCTGCTGCAAATAGCATTCCAATAATAGCCTCAAACAGAATAGGGATTGAAAAGAATAAAAAATTCTCGATGAGTTTCTATGGATCTTCATTCATCGCAAATGAATGTGGGGAAAAAGTTGAAGAATGTTCCAGAGATCAACAAGAAATCATCGTCCATGAATTTGATCTGGATTCCGTCAGTCTGTACCGTTCATCATGGGGATTTTTTAGAGACCGGAGAACAGATCTCTATGAAAATATTTTTATGGATTAAAGGTTTTGGAGAATCAGAAAAATACAGACCCTCTGGTTAGATCAGCCTCCATAGCATCATTATTGGTTGCATCAACTTTAATCGTTCTCAAATACTACGGTTGGGTAGCAACGACTTCCGTTTCCTTGTTGGGATCTTTAGCCGACTCCCTGATCGACTTTCTCGCATCAGTATTCGTATTTATTGCGATTAGTTACTCACTATTACCTGCTGATGCAAAACACCGGTTTGGTTACGGTAAATCAGAAGGGTTAGCAGCATTTATACAATCCCTGCTTATCGGTATTTCTGGAATTTACGTCTGTTTTGAAGCAATTAAAAGATTACTTAACCCAAGTCAAATTAGTCAACCTAGCATTGCCATTTGGATTATTCTTATATCAATTGCCTTGACCATTACTTTGGTTATGTATCAAAAATATGTTGTTAAAAAAAGTAAATCAATGGCCATTGAATCGGATCAATATCATTATCTAACCGATATATTTATTAATTTATCAGTACTCTTTTCAATAGTCATCACGGGTTGGACCCGATTTGTATTTATAGACGCTCTAGTTGGGTTGTTGATCTCGGGGGTAGTCTTATACACGTCAGTCACCTTGTTAAAAAAGTCCTTTAAAATACTACTTGACCAAGAAATCCAGTCTGATGATCGGGATCGGATTAAAGAAATTGCACTTGACCATCCAAAGGTTCTTGGATTCCACGATTTGAGGACCAGAGACACGGGTCGTAAATATATAATTCAGTTTCATCTGGAGCTTGACCCAAACATGAGTTTATTGGAATCTCATGAAATCACCGATGAGGTTACGGACAATGTCCTCAAACTGTATCCTGACTCAGAGCTGATTATCCACACAGACCCACTTGGCATTGATGAGGTGAGAGATCAGTTTGAGTAAACAACAATAAAAAGCTAACATACATCATCGTTTTTTATTTGAATAAAAATATGAAAATAACCTCCAAATTCTTCTCGCTCTTGACTTTAACCCTGCCCTTAATCCTATCAACTGGACTCAGTGCAAAGTCTATAATAGAAATCGATGCTGCCATTGAAAGTTCCCTGAATAGATTTACCGAAGAAATTCAAGGCGCAGAGTCCTATTTAGAAGGGGCAAGGGGAATTTTAGTCATACCTAGAATGTGGAAAGCAGGTGTTTTACTTGGATTTGAATTTGGCGAAGGTGCCCTAATTGTCGATGGGATAAAAATTCAATATTACAAAGCGCTCACCACATCCGTAGGTCTCCAAATAGGTGTAGGATCCAAAGACTTAGTTGTGCTCTTCTTTGATGACACTGCCATGGACAATTTCTTATACAGCTCTGGATGGGAAGTTGGTGTTGATGGTGCGGTTGCGTTATTCTCAAGAGGAGCCGCAGGTGCTGTGGATTCAATCACTTTTAAAGATCCGATTGTAGGCTTTGTCTTTGGGCAAAAAGGACTGATTGCAGGTGTGAGTATGGAGGGAACAAAGTTCACAAAAATCTGGCCTGATACCGAAACTGAGGTTGATCAAGAGCAAGATGCAATTGAAACATTCAATGAAAGAGTAACGGATTAGAAACACGGTTTGTGTTTACGTCACTCTTTAATTCAGTTACCTCCAGAAGAAACCTTTTTCAACTCTCAATTGCACTTGGTGCTACTGGGTCTTTCCAACCCACAACTGCCCAACAAACAACAAAAGACAATGGACTAGACTTCAGTATTCCAGAGGATAATCTATACGCCTTTGGAAAATTATGGGGATCGTACAATTCCAAACCAACATATGGAGGCTATCAAGGTGTCCAATTTGCAAGGATCGGTACCAAACGGTTGATTCCTTTATTTGGTTATATGGGATTTGGCAACATGCAATCCCGGCTTAACAGTGATGGTTCAGTTAATATTAGAGGCACTGAAGCAGGCTATTTTACGGATTTGAAAACAGGACAAATTATAGATAGTTGGGACAATCCTTGGACCAATGAAACGGTAAAAGTTTTCCCCTTTATTAATAGAAAAATGCGGGGCCATCTGACAACTAAAATGCCAAAATTTATTATGGGAAATGCAGCACTTGATGAACCCACACTGATGAATCAAGCCGATGCACGAAAAGATCTTGCAACTGTGCCATTTTTATTGCCCTGGCAAAAACTGGGGGACCAGTATTTATTGACCTGGGAATATTCACACGAATACACCAACCCCGTCACTAAAGACAAATGGCCCAAAGCTCATACCACAAATAGGATCAACCCTTCTGAACACTTTTCTTTTTATACACCGGTTCGTGAAATGAATGACAGGTCAATACTTTCCTCTCCTTTTCATGCTGGATTCATGCGTACATCTCCATGGTGGCCTTGGATGAAAATGGGACAAAATAAAATTAATGGGTGTTTATTTGGGAGGATGCACAGTTACCAAATAACGGGGACGATTGATGATATTCCTGCACCAGTTCTGAAAAAAGTTGAAAAAGATCATCCAGATATTCTTGAAATCCAAACGGGTTGGGGGCAAACCAATCCGAAGGGGACTTGGGAAGCATACGCAGAAGAAATTGCTCCCGAGATCCTGCCAAATTAACCACACAGTTAATTTCACACTCTCTTCTCTTTTTAATGTTTTAATAGAAATTTAATTAATTTAAACTTTAGGTTGTGAACATTAATTATAAATTGCTGCTCCTACTCGTCGTTTTGTGCCAAAGTTGCACTCAGGCAATTGTAATCAATACAGTCGTTCCCGAACCCTTAGTAGAAAAAATAGAAAACTTCAATCTTGGTGTTATCTACGAAGACAATATCCAGAACTATCAGTATGAAAACATCAATTCAGAATCGTCTGCGTGCTGTGAAATAAACTTTTCTGACAGTCAACTGAATTTATTTAGAAAGATATTTCAGAGCTTCTTCCCAGGACTGATAGAACTGCCTAATAACAATAGTGAAATGCTCTCAAATGTTGATCTTTATATGGAACCTCAATTGGATACCTTTGAATTTCTTAGCCCAGAAGAATCAAGGAATGACAAATACGCTGTCTGGTTAAAATACAAAATTGATATTTTTGACAATAAAAAAACCTTGTTATCAAGCTGGCATATAACCGGTTATGGGGAACAGGATACTGGATCTTTTGGAGGGAATGAATCGTTAACAAAGGCTATAGACCTGGCTTTAAGAGACACTGGCGTCAATCTGGCGATTCAAATCGAAGATGATTTCGATAAATTAGTAAAATTAATCAGTACCGACTCATGAAACACTCCACTTTAATTTTTTTCTTATCTGGATTCTTCTTTATGGCTGGCTGCACGACAACTCGACTTGAGGAACAAACCAACCTACCTTTTGAAATTCTTGAAGGAGAATCAGTGGTAATCATCTCGAACAGTTATCATGTAGGTAATGAGACGGAAACTGATTTCCTGCAATGTATTAATAAGTCACTCATCAAAAAACAAAAAACTTTTAACGTAATACCAACACAGCAATTCATAAACCAACTATATCCTTGGTTTGAGCCTAGGACAGCTCCACAAACAACTGACGATCTTTCTAGTTTTCTTGCTAGGGATCTGGTTCGAGAAAAGATAGAAACGCTTGATGTTAAATATTTCATCAACATCAGCGGTCAGACCAAAACAAATGCCAGCTCCGGAGCATTGACTTGTGCTGCAGGCCCAGGTGGTGGGGGTTGTTTTGGACTTGCTTGGTGGGATGACACCTCTTCTTACTCGGCATCTATATGGGATCTAAGTGAAGAAGCATCTGTTGGTAACGTCAGTGCAAGCGTCAGTGGAACTTCAGTAATTCCTGCTCTAGTAATACCTATCCCAATTCTTGCAAGAACCCAAAAAACAGCCTGTGAAGAACTTGCAGATCAAATACTTGATTTTTTTTCACGCAATTAATTAATTGGGGAAAATATGAATAAGAGTCATAAAAGCGTATTACTTATTGCAATTCTTTTAGCCGTAACTCCGATTCAAAGTCAGTTGGTGGGAGATGAAAATATACCAGCCATCCTTGTGGAAAACCCAGTGGATAGTCATTTGCTTAAATTGGTTGCCGCCCTGTCAGAACAAGCTCATTTTTCAAGAAAAAAAGTTACCAATGAATTGTCCCCTTTTATACTAGTTAATTTTTTAGAAAAGCTTGACCCAGTAAAAATGTATTTTACTAGATCTGATATACGATATTTTCAAAGATATCGCTTCAAAATTGATGACGCATTAAAACAAGGGAACCTTGAACCAATCTACGATATTTTTAGGGTTTACAGACTCCGTGTACAACAGAGGCTTGGATTTTGTGTAAAAATCCTGCTCACCCAGGAGCACAATTTTGAATCAGATGGTTCTTACGACTTTAACCGTCAAGTAAAAAACTGGTTTGATGACATTGAAGAACTGGAAAATCTTTGGCAAAAGAAAACTCACAACGATTTGCTTACTTTAATTCTTGCCGGTCAATCCAAAGAAATGGCAATAGATGTGTTGGAAAAACGCTACAGACGGTTTATTAGGAAAGTCAATTTATTTGACGAAGAAGATGTGATCAGCATCTTTTTAAATGCTTATGCCCATACCTTGGATCCACATTCTAACTACCTAAACCCAACCCAATCAGAAGAGTATGAAATTCAAATGAGTTTATCCTATCAAGGAATCGGTGCCCGATTGAACCTAGCTGATGAACAGGTTCAGGTCGTTAATATCATACCTGGTGGCCCGGCAGCAAAAGATGGCAGATTGAAACCAATGGATAAAATTATCGGCATCATAGATGAAAAGAATAAAACCATCACCGATCTCATAGGATGGGATTTGGATGAAGTTGTCAAATTAATCAGAGGACCGAAAGGGACAAAGGTAACTTTACAGATAGTCCCCAGTGACTCAAACCCTGATGAAACGCCTTATTTACTAACCCTTCAAAGAGACGAAGTGGCGTTGGAAGAACAGGCAGCTTCTAGTCTTATTGAAACATTTGAAATTAAAGACAAAACATACAATATTGGTCTTGTAACGATTCCAAGTTTTTATCAAGATTATCAGGCAAGGAGTAAAGGCGAAGCTGAATACAGGAGTACATCTGAGGATGTAAAAAAACTTGTTCAAAACCTTTTAGAAATCGGTATTGACGCCTTAGTCATTGACCTTAGGGGTAACAGTGGTGGCCTATTGACTGAGGCTACCGCTCTTACCGGGCTTTTCATTGACGATGGGCCTGTTGTCCAACTGAAAGATACGCGCAATAAAATTGAAATTATAGATGACCCAATATCTGGTTCAGTATACGAAGGCCCATTAGCGGTGATTGTTGACCGATACAGTGCTTCAGCGTCAGAAATTTTTGCTGGAGCCATTCAAGATTATTCTCGGGGCATTGTGGTTGGCCAACAAACATTCGGTAAAGGGACAGTACAAAGTCTTTACCACTTGGATCGTTATTCCAGATTCCAATCAAAAAAGGGTTTTGGACAATTGACGTTGACGATAGGAAAATTCTACAGAGTCTCTGGCCAGGGGACTCAAAACAAAGGGGTTATCCCAGACATTAGATTACCATCTTTCATTGACGAAGAAGTGGTTGGAGAAGATACAAAAAAGAACACACTTTCATGGGACCAGATTATGTCATTGGAGTATGATTCTGATTTAACATTCCATCAATCCATCGAGAAACTAAAAAAGAATTTTACTGAAAAATCCAAAGAGAATTTACCACTTTTATTTCTCCAAGAAGACATTGATCAGATCACTGAGCAAAACAAACAAACCAAAATGTCCTTAAACTATGAAAAAAGGAAAATAAAAAGGGACCAATTTAAAAAAGTTACTCAAGATAGAAGAACTAAAAGACTTGAAGAACTGGGTTACGGTAATGAAAATAATTTTAACGACTTCGCGTCAAAGACGCTGTTAAATGAGGTCTTAAGCACCGTGGTCAATCTTATTGAATCAAAGGATATTGAGTCAGGTTAACAATCCTTAATTAACCTTTAGGCCATTCTTGATGGTGTAAATCGATCACAAACTTGTGCTTGTGAACAACTTCTTGATGTTGGTGTTCATGTTTATGAGATTCTTGCTCTAGATCGCTACCGTGTTGGTGTATATGGTGTTGGTCATCGTGCCCGTGTGCATGAGAATGTACCAGTGTTTTGTGTTGATGATTAAGAATATTTTCATCTTCGGTGGGCCATAATAAAATGCTAAAAATAAAACAGATTAAAACTATGCAGGCCAGAAATGCAGCACTAAAGCCAAAGCCAAAATACAAAACCAACTGTCCAGTGATTGGATAAGTTATTAACCAACACAAATGCGAAAGTGCAAATTGTGCCGAAAAGTAAGATGATCTATCCGATGGGTCTGCAGACATATTAACTATTTTTCCTGATGGTGTCTGAACCAGTGACCACCCTACTCCAGTTATGAACCAACAAAAAAGAGCAAAAGAAAACATGGGCTCTGTTGCCATCAAACCCAACCCTGCAGCTAAAAATATTGCTCCAGATTGAACAATGAGTTTGTCACTAAATATACTTGATAATTTTGGAAAACTTAGAGCTGCTAACATGGACCCAAAGCCGGAAGCTGCAAAAAATATTGCCAATTCACTGTCACTGCCCCCTAAGTATTCTTTCACGTAAATTATTGTGTTGACAATAATCATTGCACTCGCACAAGCCACAGCGAAATAAAGTACTAATAGCGATCGCAATCGAGGTGTTTTGAAATAAGCTACTATTCCATAACTGACTTCATTCCAAATGCTACCTGTCCTTTGCACTGGTTTTGGTGCAGGAATGGTCGTAACAACAATAATGGCTGCTGAAATTACAAAAGCCACTGAATTCCCCACAAACAAACCAGAGTAGGAAAAAAACAACAACGCTAAGGCAGCAAAGGTTGGACTTAATAAGTTTTCTAAATCATAAGCGAGTCTTGAGTAAGAAAGCGCTTTTCCATACATCACATCGTCTTCTAGAATATCAGGAATCACAGCCTGGAAGACGGGCTTGAAGCCTGCAGAGAACAAATTCAACAGAAATATAAGAAGATAGATATGCCACAACTCAGAAACAAAAGGCATTAACAGGACGAGAAATGCCCGTATTACATCCAAAGAGATTAAAAACGGTTTTCTGGCAAACCGATGGACCAGACCCCCCACTATTGGAGCAAAAAAAACGTAAGCAATCATTTTACATGCCAAAGCAATGCCTAAAACAGCACCGGCATTTTCACCGGCAAGGTTGTAAGCCAACAAAGATAAGCCAACTGTTGAAAGTCCTGTTCCAACCAATGCAATAATCTGAGCTGTGAAAAGTTTTCTAAAACTTGGATTCGTTATTGGATTCGAACTATTCATTGGATTTTGTTGAAAGTGTATTCAAGTACAATCAGTTTGTTAAACCATTCGTTAACCAATAAATTTTTGGTTAATTTATTTTGAACGGAGTTTGAATTGCCAGTCTTTTTAGACGCTTCTTTGTCCGATTCTTGAATCTCACCACGACTTGAACGGAATAAACCTGTCTCTTTCACTTCTAAGATTTTTGCATCCAAAAAAAGTCTGAATTTCACATTATAAACATACCTAATATTTTCATAATCATGCTCTCCATAGTACATCTCTACATCGACTGTATATGGAGACAGAAAATTCATTTCAACGTGAATGTCAGGAAGAAGATGATTAGAACTTAACAGTAGGTGCATGTGTGGTTCTGGTGAGAATTTAAATTTTGTTTGATTCTCTAATGGACTTAAGAGCATTTGTTCAATTATTGTAAAATTATGCTCGTAAGTGGAATAAAGATTATCAACTAAGTTCTCAGATTTAACTGCACTTATCTCTTTAATCTCAAACAATGGTGAATTTGTTTTCATATTAATGTCTTGAATGGAATTATAATGCAAATACAAGATGCATAGGTACCTTAAAAAACTCAGCGCTGGGTCTGTGGCCCAGGACCCTCTGATTTTCCAGAGTTTACAAAGTGGTAGAGCTATCAGGAAATATTTCCTTAATCCCAGACTCGGTGATGAAAACTTGGCTAGAGATGGCTCAGTAAAACGTCCTGTGTATTAGTCGATTACAGTTTTTAACAAAAAAGGAGAAACAAAATGACATTTGCTTATGTGTGTATAGTAATAGCCTTAATACTGCCCATGATTTGGGCAGGTATTGCAAAAAAAGAATCCAAAATTCCAATCAATAATAATGCTCCAAGAGACCACATCCTTCATCTTCAGGGGAGAGCAAAAAATGCCTACGGTGTTGAGCAAAACAGTTACGAATCATTCCCACCCTTTGCAATTGCAGTGATAGTTGCACATCTCACAGGTGGAATTCAATTGACTATTGATATCTTGGCAGGTCTGTATATTGCTTCTAGGCTGCTGTATGGGGTTTTTTACCTTCAAGGGAAAGGCACACTTAGATCTGCAACCTTTATGGTTGGATTGATTGCAACAATTTCACTATTTTTTGTTGGCTAAAATTAATTCAATCTAAATTTAGTAAATGATTCTTGTAGTGTCTTAGCTCATAAATGGATTCGAAAATATCATCTCGAGCGAGATGTTTGGATGTTTTGCTGTACGATCTTGCAACCTCAGGTGCCCAGAGTTGAGAGACTATTTTAATCGAGGTGACATCCAGGTTCCTATAGTTGAAATGAGCTTCAAGATCCGGCATTAATCTTGCAAGAAATCTGCGATCTTGACAAATACTGTTCCCACACATTGGACATTGGCCTTTATTGGAAAGTTTTTGTAAAAATTCCAAAGTCATATCTTCAGCATCTTTTATACTGATGTTGCTGTTCCTAACTCGGTCTATTAAGCCTGATTTTTTGTGTTGGGTTTTATTCCAATTGTCCATTTGATCCAAAACAGAATCACTTTGATGGATAGCTAAATTTGGACCTTCGGCAACAATTTCAAGGCTTGGTTTGGTCACCACCGTAGCGATTTCAATAATGGTATCAGTTTGAGTGTCCAGCCCAGTCATCTCCAGATCAATCCAAATCAGCCTCTTTGATTGCTTATCCATAATAAAATGATTCTAGCAAAGTATTGATTGTATAATCACAAAAGTTTAAAGATGGAAGATTCAAGCAAAAATATTGGAAAAATTACCTCTGCTTTCGGCAAAACTGGAATTGTTGAGCCCACCGATGGAGGCCGGTTATATTTCCTAGTCAAAAGCCGGAAATTAAAACCAGTAGTTGGCGACAATGTCCACTGGAACAAACAAAGTGATGGGACCATAGTGGTAACAAAAATAATGGAACCCAACAATCAATTAGAACGATTGAATCAGTATGGCCAACAACAAATCATCGCATCTAATGTTACACAAATATTGTTAATTACTGCCCCATTACCAAAACCAAATTTCTTACTTATAGATAAATTTATCCTGATCAGTGAATTGATGGAGTGCGATTTGTCGATTATTTTTAATAAAGTTGACCTTGTTGAAAAGAGTGACAGTGAATTCGAACTTTATCAAAAACTTGGTTACCCCGTGATCAAAATATCTGCCAAGGAAAAAATCAACTTAAACCCATTGTTTAATTTACTCAATCAGCAAACTACAGTGCTTGTTGGCCAATCCGGAGTTGGCAAATCAACCATCATCAACTTACTGATTCCAAAAGACAAAATAAGAACAGAGGCACTATCAAACAAAAATCAAAAAGGGAAACACACAACATCAACATCAACGATGCACGCGGTTGAAGACAAGGGTTATTTGATCGACACGCCGGGTATAGAAAACTTGAATCCTAAAATTCTTGATATTAAGGAAATCGAAACTGGCTTTAGAGAAATTTCATCCCTCTCTTGTGAATGCAGATACCGTGATTGCATTCACATCAATGAACCCAATTGTGCTGTTAATCGGGCGTTAAGCAAAAATGAGATTGCAGCTCAGAGGTACAGCAATTACAAAAAACTAGTGGATGGATTTCAGTAATTATTGCTTGCCTATGGTGTTTCTGTTGAGCATCGCCTGAATCAGAGTATTTGAATCAACATACTCAATTTCCCCACCAAAAGGCACGCCATAAGCAATCCTCGTTGCCTTAATATCAAACTTCCCAGCGACAGAAGCAATGTAAGCAGCAGTTGCTTCTCCATCCACGGTTGGGCTGGTGGCCAAAATAACTTCATTGATGGTATTGAGATCAAATAATTCTTCCAACTGATTGATTTTCAATTCATCCGGTCCAATTCCATCAAGGGGTGCAAGGTGACCCATTAATACGAAATACCTGCCATTGAATTGCATTGTATTTTCTAAGGCGATCAAGTCTGCAGGAGATTCAACAATACACAAAAGACTTTGATCTCGTTTGGTGTCCTTGCAGATTTCACACAGCTCCTCTTCTGAATACATCCTGCAAATTTTGCATTCTTGTATGGACACAAGAGAATTTTGTATCGTTTCGGCAAGAAATAAAGCCTTATCTGTGTTGTTTTGTAACAGATAGAAGACAATCCGTTGGGCGCTCTTTACCCCAATTCCCGGAAGTTGTTTAAAGGCTTCAATGAGATCCTGCAGTATGGGACTAAATTTTTTCATCAATTATTAATTTTCAATTTTAGCGTCAAAAATATCGATGAATTCCTGGATGTTGGGATCGGATTTTAACCTGGATTCGTTCATAATCATCTGTTCTTCATTCAGTTCTGATTTTTTTTTAGCTAGTGTTTGACCGCTGGCATTGTCTACCTCTATCTGGATCCCTGAGATTTGTTTAAAATGGCTGCTTAAAGACTTATTTAATCGTGATTTTAACCGACTAGTAACCAAATGCCCGTGATCTGAATCAATAATTAAATGGAGTACATTTTTTTTGATTGATTTAAAGCTGCAATGCGATGCAAGCTGATTGAGTGCCCCAGAAAGATTTAGTTTTCCAACTTCCCTCAACCAATTTTTTTCGGTTATTTTTGTGTCACTCTTTTTAGAATCTGAGTGCTCTGATTCTAAATTTTCTGTTTCTGTCTTTTTGTTGATGTTAACTGAAATTGGCTTTTCTACCTTTAACTTGGCTGGGCTAGCTTGGTCCTTTGGGAGCATAGAATTTGATGCGAATGCGAACATTCTTAGCAGTGCCATAGCAAAACCTTCTCTGGGGCTCGGTGCTATTTCTATATCACGCTTGGATGTGATGGATATTTGATAGAGTAATTGAATCAATTCAGGCGAAGCACTTTCAGCAAAATCCCTTATGGTCTTGGTGTTTTCTGAGTTTGGACTGTCAACTTCACCGTTGCTTACCTGAACAAATGCTATTTTCTGTAAAAATGATGCCATACCATTGAGCAGGGATTTATAATTAGGATAGGCTTCGTCTAAGTCTCTCAATCCTTTATTGAGCGCAACACTGTCTTGATTCAATACGGCAACCAACAAACCCACTATGTCATTGATATTAATTGTTCCTAACATACGCTGCATCTGATCTGCTGTAAGTGAATAATCCTCGTAAGCAAGCGCTTGGTCCAATAGACTCAACCCATCTCTCATGCTGCCATCAGCTGCCTGACTTATTAAATCCAGAGCAGTGTCTTCGTAGGTTACTCCCTCGTGATCACAAATTTCCGCCATGCGTTTTTTGATTAAATTGGCGGGTATTTTTTTCAGATTAAATTTGAGGCACCTTGATAAAACAGTTATAGGCAGTTCATCACCTTTTGTTGTGGCCAAGAGAAATATCATGTGGGGTGGCGGTTCCTCAAGGGTTTTTAGCAGTGCGGTTTTTGCATGTTTAGAGAGTTGATGGACCTCGTCGATCAGGTAAACCTTGTAACGTCCTATCGGTGCATAATAGGTGTTGTCAAGAAGTTCACGCATTGCATCTATTCCAGTTTGTGAGGCAGCATCAACTTCTGTTAAATCGGCAAAATTACCTTCATCTATTGCAAGACAAGAATCACACTTGCCGCACGGTTCAGACATGACTCCTTGTTCACAATTCAAAGCTTTTGCCAACAATCTTGCAATGGTGGTTTTGCCAACCCCTCGGGTACCTGAAAAGAGAAAAGCGTGGTGAACTTTATCTTTGGCTAATGAGTTCTGCAATGCCTTAACAACATGGTCCTGACCTGATACTTCAGCAAAATATTTAGGCCTCCACTTTCTTGCTAATACTAAATAACTCATGCAATAAAAATAACCAAATAAGAAAAAAATAACATAATTTAAAGAAACTCAATGATCCTCTATTGTATAAAAAAAAGACTCTGAATAAAGTTCCTTTTTTCTATTTAAAAACCAGCAAAAATTGTCTCGAGAAATTTACTAAGTAGTTTCCTGCATTAACTGCTCACGGTCTTTAATATATCTCTTGCCTGCAAAATAAAATGCTGGCAAAGACAAAGCTGATAATAGCTGAAAAATAAGAAGGGTCAGTGAATAGGGTTGCTCATAACCTTGACTCATTAAGTAATCAATCATGATTCCGCTGGCCGTAACACCGAAGCCCAAGCCGATTATATTAGTCATTAGGAGATAGTAGGCAACAATGATGGCTCTGGTTTTTTGGGGGGCCAATTCTTGTACGGATGAAAAAACAGGTCCATAGATACAGCCCCATTGGAAAAAACCTAAAAACATACAGGTAAAGAAAATAGTTCCTGAATCATCCGTTAAACGGTAAATCATATTTACAGGAGAGAATGCAAGTAAACACCAGAAAAGAAAAGTTTGCCTGCCTTTGCCTGTCACTTTTGTGTAGTAATCTCCAGCAATACCGCCAAATATATTCCCCATTACTCCTCCTGTGAGACCCATAAAGGCAGCTATTTTAAGTATCTCGACCCTTTCAAATCCTTTGTCTTGAACAAACCACAATTGTTCAAAAGCCATGGCACCAAGAATCAAGTGGGAAGCTATCCCGCCAAGGATTGTCAATCTCAAAGAGGGGTATTTTTTAAGTGTCGTTCTTAAGACTGAGAAGGCTTCATGTAATGTTTTTCTATTGATGACATCCCTGGGAAGTTGATTGGTAATATCCAGTTCTCGATTTGGTGTTTCTTTGAACAGTAACATTAACAAAGCAAGCCCAACCCCAATGATACCCAATAAATAAAAACAGTTTCGCCAACCCAAAACAGGCCCTAGATAAGCAGCAATAAATAGGGAAGCAGCAATACCAAGAGGCACAGCCAAGTAATAAACGCCACTCACTAGTCCCATATTGATTTTTGGGAACCGATCGGAAAGGAGTGACAGTGCTGTAGGTGTTAAAACGGACTCGCCAATACCTATAAATATTCTCGGAATAAAAAGCATCCAGAAGCTTTTAGCCATCCCAGATACGGCAGTCGTTATACTCCAAAGGACTATACCCAGTGCTATAAACCTGGGTCGGTGTACCCGGTCTGCTATCGCTCCCATTATCAACCCCATCAAAGAATAAAATATGAGAAAAGCAAAACCAGTGAGTAACCCAAATTCAGTATTTGTTAACCCTAAGTCTGGCACAATAAAATTGGAGAAACTGGTCAATAGCCCACGGTCTATCATGTTCAGGATATTCACCACGGTTAGAAAACCAAGCAAAGTATAACTTGCTGATGGTTTCACTTAATCACGAATGGTGATTGCGATCTTTCCGAGGGCCTCTCGATTGGCAAGCATTTCTATCGCTGTTGCTGTCTTCTCAAGAGGAAAAGTTTCTACCACAAACGGTTTGATTTTCCCTGCCTCAAACATACCAAAGAGTTCTTGAAAATTTGCAGCGTTAACCATAGGTTCTCGCATGCAGAAATTACCCCAAAAAACACCAACAATTTGACAACCCTTTAAAAGAGCCAGGTTAAGAGGGATAGATGGAATACTTGATGTAAATCCAATCACCAAGTACCTACCTTTCCAAGCAATGGCTCTTAAAGCAGGTTCACTGTAAGCTCCACCAACAGGATCGAAAACCACATCCACACCTTTTTTCTCAGTTAGCCGTTTCAATGCATTGGAAAATTCTTTTTGTGAGTCGGTATCCATGTTGTCCCTTGGGTAAAGAACGGTGGAATCAGCACCCTGTTGGGAGCATAATTCGAGTTTTTCTTCGGTTGATGCGGCTGCTATGATCTTGGCACCCATGGCTTTAGCAACATGAATGGCAGTGAGACCCAACCCTCCTCCAGCACCCATAACTAGTAATGTCTCTCCGGGCTGCAATTCGGCTCTTTGTTTTAGTGCATGGATCGAAGTTCCATAGTTCATTGGAAAAATTGCTCCCGTTACATAATCCATGGAATCAGGCAAAGGCATGACATTAAATTCGTTGCAAACAGCTTGTTCAGAGAATCCTCCGCTGCCTTTAAAACCGATTACTCGATCTCCTTGCTTCCATTGGGTAACTTTCTCACCAACCTGACTGACCTCACCAGCAAATTCACCACCAGGAGAAAATGGAAAATCGGGTTTTATTTGATACAAACCTTGAACGACCAACACATCTGGAAAGGAAACCCCTGCAGCATGAACATCAATAACAATATCATGTGAACCAGGCATTAAATCATCAATTTCTTCGACTTTATGGGATCTAATCGGTCCAAATTCTCTGCATAAAAAAGCTTTCATCGCCTAACCTCTCAATTTATTAATTTGTATTATCAAAACTCGCCATTCTATCGCCATGAAACGTGCCCAGCCAAACTTTATCCTTATGCGTTACAGCCACGGTAACCGAACCCATTTGTGTTTGCGAAAAAGAAAAGGATGCAACTTCACTTAAATCACTTTGTCTCAGTTTGTAAATAGTAAAGGGTAGAGAACATTGCACAACCGTTTCATCGCAATGCATTAATAAATCTATCCCAGTATTATCTTGCGTAGCAACCCAAATGTAATCTCCATCAATGGATGAGTTGTCTGGAGTGCCTTTACTAAAGTGTTCAACCTCAATATTTAAATTCTCAAGGTTTAATTTAGAGGTTCGGTGATTGAAGACGTAATTGATGAATAAATTCTTTTCGTCATCGGAAATCGAAATACCGTTAGGAAATGAGCCATCAGAGTTTGGCACTTTAGTAAATCCATCCCCTGCATCCCATTGATAAACAAAACCGGTATCCGGTTTGGTAAAAGATATGTACAGCATCGACAGAAGAGACAATCCTCTTTCGTACATGTGTGTAGTGAAGAAACTACCGTCACCCTTTAACGCCACATCATTAAAATAGCCTAATTCAGGGGCATCAACACAACCCCTCCAGATTAGAGACCAGGAATTGTGAAGATTGATCAACTCAAACATCTCTATGGTTTCCCTAGGCATATGATTGACGACGGCCAATTGATAACGTCCATCCGATCTTTGATTCAGGTCAATGCCATGAGGAGACAACATCAAATCGTCTCGCTTGCAGCTCTTTTCACCCCAATTATTGTCACCCAAAGTAATTTCAATTAGTTTTTTTTCTAACAAGTTAGTGTCAAATAAAGAAATTTGACCTGGTAGGTTTTCTGGGCTGAGAGGGACAATTGCCCCAAATTCGGAAATTAACAAATGACGTTCATCAGGTAAAACCACAATATCCTCAGGTTTACTAAATTCACAATAGACCATCAGTTGGGAGTCCGATTGACAACCGGTTATATTGCTGACTTCGATATCGGAACGTTGGCTGAGAAAAAGAATCAGCAGCGATAAAAAAATAACTCCGATAACTGAGAATACGAGGTAAAGGATCTTTTTCACCACGGACATAGCAAATTAATATTCCTCTCTACGCAACAGTGTACCCAGCCATGTTGCTTTAATATCAATACTTTCCGGTTCGGTTCTTGCAAGAATTCTTTCATATCTCTCTTTAATCATTTCATCATAGATCGGGTGCGGCAGAATATAGAAACTATCTGCTTGGATTCCCTCAATAACCCTATCCGCTATTTCATCGGGTTTTTTTCCTCTTTTTAACACTGCTGAGGCAAGTTGTTTCAGCAAGAAATTGGATTTTTTCTTAGATGGTAAATGTTCTGGTCGATTCCGTTGAGAATCAATAATATTGGTAGCTACAAAACCAGGACACAAAGCAGATGCACCAATCTTACTATTGATCTTTTTCAAACTTTGAAACAGTCCTTCGCTCAGTGCCAAAGTGGCGAACTTGCTCACCCCATAACTACCTTCAAGGCCTAGGATGCCGGCCAACGAAACAGTGTTGAGCACATGGCCCTCCTCTTTGTGCTTAACCATGTGTGGAACAAAGGACTGTAAGCCATAGAGAACGCCATAAAAATTCACTCCCATAACCCAATCCCATCCATTCTGGTCATGTTCCCAGATCGCTTCGTCTGTAGCGGGAGGAGCCACCCCGGCATTGTTGCAAAGGATGTGGATATTGCCGAATGCATCAATTGATTGTTTTGCCAGTGACTGAACAGAATTTTTATCCATGACATCAACTGCAATCCCCACTGCTTCAACGCCAAGGTCACTGATCTTTGCAACAGCAGCATCCAGAGCATCTTGTTCAATGTCAGCAAGAACAACGTTCATTTTCTCTTGTGCGAACCGTTCAGCCAGCCCAAATCCAATACCACTGGCCGCTCCTGTTACAACTACTGTTTTACCTTTGAATTCCTTCATTGCCTGGATCTCCTATAAGCAAGGTGATCGTCCATGTTAATCAATTAGCCTTAATTAGTGAATTTTATCGACACTTTTTGATCGTGTAATAAAGTTGTAAAATCAGGTAGAGTGAACAGTGTAATTAGTCTGGAGTATCTTAAATGGGCATCAATCAAAGCAAGAGTCCGGGAGATCATAAGTTCAGTGCTCGCAAACCTACTTTTGACCTTTCAGCTTTGTCAGGAGAATGGCATCGTGGCAGTGCATTCTTGACTGCATGGGAGAATGCATTTTCTATGTTGTTTCCTCTAGGCGAGCAATCTTTTATTAATAGTGTTACTTTTTTTAAAGATCAGATTGATGATCCAAAACTGTTAAAGGAAATTTCAGACTTCCAGGAACAAGAAGCTGTTCACCGGATGCAGCATCTAAAATACAACAGACTTCTGTGTAAACTACGTGGTTATGACCTCGAAGAAATAGAAGCACCACTACAAAAACGCATAGCTTGGTATCGAGAAAATATTTCTGCAAGGCGTCGACTGGCCGGTACTGTTGCGGCTGAACACTTAACCGCAATCTTGGCTGATGACTTGTTACGGCATAAAGATCACTTCAAAGGATCCGATGAAAACATTGCAAAAATCTGGAAGTGGCATGCCGTTGAGGAGACTGAACACAAAGCGGTAGCCTTCGATGTCCATGTGGCAGTAGGAGGTACAATCCAGGAACGGCGACAAGCGTTGTTATTTACCACCTTTTACATACACAAAGACATATTAAAAATTGTTTGTATGATGCTGAAACAGAATGGAAAACTCTGGAATCTTCGTGAATGGTTCAATGGTTTTGTATTTTTATTTATAAAACCAGGAGTTTTTAGACGAATTTTCATTTCATGGCTTGCTTTTTTTAGGAAAGATTTTCACCCTTGGAAAAAAGACAACCGCAATCTCATTGGGGAATGGGAAACAGAATCCTTTCCTAACTATTAATTTCAATAGTTAAGATCTTTGACGGTAGCTGACAAATACAGCTTGTATCCAACACACAAGTAAAAAACTGCCACACATCAAGATGGTTACCAAACTTACCCAATTGGATATGTATTGTGTTTTTGGCATATTGAATTCATATCCTTTGTAGCTGATGAAACTCAACAGCTCTTCTTTTTGATCTGCTCGAAAATGATCACCTGGAATGCAATTGTTTTCATCGGGGAAGACATAACATGCTGGATTTTTCATATTGAAATGACCGTTGGTGATTTGCATAACCGGCTGGCTCACTCGCAATAATTCTTTTTGTTTAAATTCTTCATGACGATAACCAAATAAAGATTCATGACAATTAACTTGAGATAAGCCAAATGCCATAACAGCATCTCCAGCCGCCATGGTTACACCCTCTGGGGTACTAATGTTGCTGACCTCTGATACCTTATCAATGGGGGGTACTATTTTGGTCTGCATAACTTGTTGGTGAGCGTAGACACTAAGCTGTGGATCGTAACCTTGTTCTGCGTAATAACTTTTGTCTTCATACGCTTTTAACGAAAGGAGTAATAGAAGTAGCCCTGGAACAAGGTAACGGTTGTATTTAAGCCTATTGATGGCAAGAGCTGCAGTGACAACTACGAGAGGAATATAAATTACATACCATCTAACCAGCACCACGGAGTTCTTGATTATGGGCATTTGTTTCAACAGCTTATTCCATTCTGGTGTATAAAAATTGAGTGCCAAAGGAATCACACAAATGATGGTCAGTGCTATGAGCAGAAGGTACTGTTTTTTTTCAATATCAATTTTTTTTCTAAAAAAGTTTACTCCACCCCAAAGGATTAAAACCAAGGGTATGAAGGTCAAGGAAAGCTCCAATTCATGTCTTTCGATGGTCCATTGTGAATTTACAAAAATACGGTTGGTATCTACCCATGTGTAGGCAGTAAAAAATAACGATTTGACGGGTACCCAAAGTGCGTAAAAAATATTGTCGATACCAGGCAATAGATAATAATCTCTGCTGAAATTACTGAGAGTTGCCAGTGCCACGTGTAACTTTGATGAACAGATCAATAAAGTAAGAAAGACTGCAAGTGTGGCTCTATACATGGGATATTTGAGTTCCTGATGATTGATTCCAGCAAGAATGATAATGACAGACACAGCAAGAAGTATCGGCAGCAATAGGTGCACTCCCCCTGAATAAAAGACATAGCTAGAAAGCAATGCAGCCATAACACTCATAGTCACTTCTTGCAGGCGACCCTTTGTAACTAAGGGTTGAAGGAGAAAATAGGCAATAAGGGGCAACAACATGAATGAATGATAGCCCAAGTGCCCAATAATCATTCTGTAGGCAAAAAATCCATTAAATAAGAATAAACCTCCTGCAAATATTGCTGTAGCCTCCTTTAAAGCAAAAGTCCTTCGCATCAACAAATAGGTTCCCAAAAAACCCAGTGTCGCAAACAACATCATGGTAATTTTTATGGATACGATTGGATCGAAATAAAAGTTCAAAAATTGCGGTACAGAAAAGAATAAGTACTGTGGATTGGCAAAAAATACAGTACCGCCACAGCATGAAGGAGTAAACCAAGGGATAACAGACACCCCATTGGTAACAAAATAATAAACTCCTGCCAACATGCGTGGAAACCACATTTCATAATCGTGTCCTAAGCCGCCATTTTGGTTCGGAAAGAAAGGTTGTACAAATATAAAATAATAAGCAGTCAGTAGAACAATAAAGCTGGCAATCAAATACAGCCGTTGCCTTAAAAATTTTAAAAGATCTTTCATTAGGTCTTTTCTATATGCTCTTAGTAAATGATTCCAATGGTTCTGTTAATAAGCCAGAAAAAACCCATTGCACCCAATACATATGAAACACAGGTCGCTGATTGATTGTATTTATTGAATTTATAAGCCAACCAAATTAAAACACCAAAAATAGGAATCATTAACAGCTGGCCTGCTTCAATTCCAAGATTAAAAAAGAGCAAAGAGAGAAGCAGTTGCTCATTTGCTATCCCTATTTCAGTGAGAGCATTGGCGAAACCTAGCCCGTGTAGTAAACCAAATCCAAATGCGATTAACCAGGGTGTTGATTTGTACTGTTTATTCTCCCCAATTTCTAAAGCTAAAAAGACTATGGTCAAAGCAATAACAGCTTCAATAGTAGTCCGAGGTAAAGATATCAAATCCAGAACAGAAAGCCCTAATGTAATACTGTGTGCCACGGTAAATGCAGTTATTGTCTTGATCATGTTCATAGTGCCGGAAACAAGGAACATTAACCCAAGGATAAAAAGAACATGATCTATGCCACTGATAAGATGATCAATGCCAAGAGTCAGGTAGCTTGAAGGAATGGATTGTTTTTTTATAGGTACGAGTAATCTTGGTTCTTTAAGGTTCATCAAACCTTCGAACACATCGTTTTTGTGGTCAGTAAAGGTCACCAAAGCATCTGTCAGTACACTGAGGTTTGTAACTTCTATCTCTTGGCCTTTTAGGGACTCGTTACAAATTAAATCAATCTTCTCAACTAAATACTTGCCTTGTTGATAAGGAGATTGAACTTCACGTAAACACATCTCAGGAAAAACAATCTCGGCTCTCGGGCCAATATTTTTAATGGGGTACATCCAGCTGATTTTATATTCATTTTCGGCTATTTCATCAATAACAAGGTGTGCTGGGTTAAACTCATGCGCACTCAGAACAGGAGAAAAGATAATTACGAACAGTAAACTACCAAGTCTAAGATTAGACATCAAAATTTTAAATTTGGATTAATAATGATCCTGTATTCAGATTTAACATTATTAATGTATTGATTTACGGCATTCTCCTTGTTCAAGGTAAGATAATCACTAAGTACTTGATCTCTTATTTCATTAAAAGACGGATAAAAACCATCCTGATAATCTCTTAATAAAACTAAGTGATGTCCAAAGGATGATTCAAAAGGCCCTGACCACTTATTTAGTTCCATGCCATCAAAGGCGATTATGAAGTTATTACCAAAGTTTCTGGCAATCTCCTCAAGGGTTTTTTCTGTGAAATTTTTACCAAGAAGATAAGGATCTGAATCTATAGATTTTTTATCCGCCAATAAGTCATTCAATGCTTGAATGGATCTTGCTTCAGAGTCGGTTTCTTTTGCAAAAAAAAGATGGGTAAAGCTATAACTAGGTTTTATAAAATACTTTTCTTTATTCGCATCGTAAAATTGTCTTAAGACTTCTTGATCGGGATTTTCTGAAAGCGTTTCTTGTTTTAAGAACGTTATCTTTTGAGCCAGCCTTCTCTTTATAATCCTATCTTCTTTGTCCAGTCCCAGTAATAGAGCCTCCCTATAGAGAATTTCTTCTTCAACTAGATTATTAATTATTTTAACAATTTCTTCATCTGTAGGATCCCTCCCTACTTGAGACTTCCAGGCCGTAATAAGGCTGGTTAATTCTTGGTCAGAGATGTAGATATCTTTATTATCTTCATCAGGATTTAAAAATACATCAATGAGATAGATCAGAAATCCAACTATGAGGAAAATTACTATTCTTTTACGCAATTTAGTTAGAGCTGCAACTAAATACTAATCCCCTGAAGATACAGACCCTGCTAATGGGATTATATCTAAATCGTCTTCTTGTGGGATGTACCAAATAGGGGAAGTCCATGCCCTTTCCTGTATGGTTTGGTGCAACCCGGCTCTAGGCTTTAAGCCTGCTTTAATGGCATCCCATGTTGACCATCGACAGGTTGGGTTTTCCAAGACTCGAACATAGTAAAAAGATTTAGAACCTGGATCAAAATCAGGGTCAGACCATGTGGCTTTAAGTTCTGCTGCACCGATATCTTGCGAGATAGAGCAATCATTAATATTTACCCTTGCCCCATTATCAGGACATCTATTGGTTACTGGATCAACGCTCAATCCATCTGAGCACACAACATCATAGACCATTTCACTAGGCACTGAACTGGTGGGGTCTATCCAGCCTTTGATGATTTGAATTCTTTGCAGAGGAGAACCATTTTTATCACGTTGTGCCCAAACAATAAAATCAGGAGATTTTGTTCCTTCTGCCATCAAGTCAGCACCCATGGTTACACCTTTTGCATATGCTTCCTTGATCAAGGATTCAGAATTTAGATCTATAGATTGCATATCGTAGCCTGCAAAAAACCGGACAGCTGTCCTCGTTCCAGTTGTTGCGAACGTTTCTTTTCTCTTAAACGCTGCAAATATCGAATCCCTAGTATTTTCTTCAGCCCATGCTACAGCCAAGCCTGAAGCACCCCATTGATCAAAAAATCCGGGAGCAGTATATGTGCCCTGCTCTTCCTCGCTAATACCCAAGGGTTGTTTGTATTCCTCTGCGTACTCTCTCAACATCCTGACTCTATCTGCTGTCAAAGGCACAGCTCCTCTAGCTTGAGCAGTACCATCCAGCAAACCGACCTTAGACCAATAATTATTCTCGTCGTATGCCCCTGCTCCGGTATGAGAATCGCTTGAACCTATAAGGCCAAACTTATAGGGATTCCCTTGGCGTGTCCACGACAGAGTTAATCCTCTTAAATAAGCATCCCTTACATACCCACCCGGGGCCATACTGTATGTTGGAGGTCTGCTGCCAATTCTTTTATTCATAATTTCAAAATCTGCCCAGTCGTCATCAGGCGAAAGCAACGGGTGTGTTTCCGATGTCCCTTTAACTTGGGTGATTTCAACAATCGGTTCGTTTCTCATTCTTTTTTCAGAGTAGGCATTGTCAATTGGATAACCTCTAAATGTCTCCATTTCAAACATCTGGCCATTCGAGCCATTGCTGTTGTGTGGCATGGCCAAAGAATCAACACCCTTGTCTCTTAATTTATCCATCCAAGTCCACAAGTCTTCAGGGTTTATGGAATCAATTCTTGACCAAGGTCTAATTGGGGCTTCAGAAGAATTAAAAATAACATTCCTGTGAAGGTTTCCACCCTCAACATTGGTTGAAGAGGTAAATTCATAGCCAATAAAAGAGGTAAATTTCCCTGGATCATTGTGCTCTTCTGCAGCTCTGGCAATATCAGCCCAAGCAGATTTATGCACATCATAATCAAATGTTTTAAGGGCAACAGCTGTGTTTTTAGTTAACCAAGCCTTGATGACCTTAGGATGCCAATACGGATATGGATTAACTATCGTTCCACGCAAAACGCCACTGAATAGATTGGCTCTCTCGCCGAAGGAAGAATCATTCATATTCTCTGGCCTATTAAGATTATGAAAAGGTTCAGCAAAAGGTTTTTGTGATATTTTGGTAGTGGTATCAGCCAATGCTTCCACCATGCCTAAAAAAATACCGTGATCGGTCACAGCATAAAAATCCAAGGGTTCACGCAACTTCATTTCATAACCCATTGGATGTTTAATTCCTTCGCCTTTTGCATAACGATAGGCATCGTCCGGTGTGGCTGTGATGCCGAAGACATAGGCATCAAATGAGTATTTTGTGTGTACGTGTAGATCCCCATAATATGGATTTCTATCCTCATTAGAGGCAATAGAGGTGGTTTTGGTCTCGGGTTTATCAACAGAGAAATCAACTATTTCTAGTGACGATTCGCTTTGGCCAAACATATATATTAAGAAAAGACCAAGAACAACTATAAGAACAATTGAAGATTTACTGAGTTTCATTTTTTTTCTCTTAAAAAGTATCGATAAAGCGTATAACTATTGATTATGAGAGTCAATGTAGTAACAAGGGAGCGCTTATTTTATAGGAAAATGTCGTCCTTCAACCATCGTCCCTCGTACTTCAATTTCCTTTATCTTCAACGGATTTGTGGTCAACGGATTTTCTCCCAGTAGTGTAAAGTTGGCATGTTTTCCGATGCTGATAGACCCATAGTCTTTTTCCATGCGTAGCGTGTAGGCAGCGTTGGATGTCACAGCACGCAGTGCTTGCTTGGGGGAGATACGCTGATCGGGCCCAGCTACTTTATTGGTAAAATTAATCCGGTTTACCGCAGAATGCATCAGCTGCAAGGGTGCCCCTGGTGCCATAGGCATATCCGAGTGCAGTGATATTGGAATACCGGCACGATGAACGTCACCGAGACGGACCATTTGCTCCGATCTAGAGGCTCCAATGCCGTACCGACTATAAAGATCAGATAGCGCTGTTACATAATAGGGATTGGCACTGACAATGGCTCCAAGTTTTTTTATCCTGGCCACCTGATCGGGTGCGGAATAGCCAAAATGGACAATCACAGTCCGATGATCGACACGTGGATTACGAGTAAGATTTTCTTCCAACACATCGAGTAAACGGTCAAGACCAGCATCGCCATTCTGGTGGATATGTATCTGATAACCGGCATCCCAATAACGCTGGAAAGCCTCACGGTAAATTTGTTCCTGCATCAGCCACGCGCCCTGATGTCCATCGATATAACCGTCACGCAACACCATGTTTTGCGAATACATGGCGCCATCAGTAAATAATTTAATATGCCAAGGCAGATATTGCAGTTTGCCGCTACCCCAAGACATTAGTTTTTTGGTCTCTGCCACTAGGGAATCTGGTTCGTAATGTTCAGCCAAAAACATCCCGCTGGGAATAAAATAAGATCGAAAAGGTGTGTCGGCATCGCCGAAAACATAGTTTTTAGCATCCTGAACTGACTTGAGCAGCATGGCGCCGGGATTGGCAATAAGGGTCACGCCATTTTGATGAAGATATTTCTCTGTTTTTTTAAGGCCAGCTATAAGAGGGTTAGGTGCTGCCAGGTACTGCATAACATTGGGTAAGATGGAGACTGCTCCTTGCTCTTCAAAATGCCCGTTATCAAAGCTGGCATACTGTCTCGCTTCTTTATCCAGACTGTCAACAAATTCTGGCGTGATACCAAAATAGGCTAGGCCTGGCGTGTTCATAATAAACTCGTGAAAAGAACGGTGAATTACAAGAATCGGACGTGAACTGGAAATAGCATCAAGGTCCTGACGCGTCAACTTGCCATGAAAATAATGGTGGAAACCCCATGTGACCAGCGGTGTATTTGCGTTCGGCTGGTTCTGTTCGGAAGCGCGAAGCCGATCGATGTAGCTTTGCCGGTCACGAACACCGAGACTCCTTTTACCTGGCAACACCCAGTCTTCGATCGCAATCACATCAGCGTTCATGGTAATGGCTGCGAGCAAGGGATGCACATGATGTTCAATAAAACCTGGCACCATTACATCTTCTGCAAAACGCCGATCCAGCTCTGCATTCGGAAAATTGCCTTGCAACTGCTCGACCGCACCAATGGCGGCAACTCGTCCACTTCGAACTAGCACTGCCGTTGCTTCAGGGTGAGCGTCATCAAGGGTGATAATTTCACGGGCAAGATAGATTCTCTCCAGCGATGGCTCCTCACTGCCCACAGTCATCGGCAACAAAAAAAGGATTAATAATAATCTGATCAACATCAACTGGAATCCCTGAAATTAGTCATTAATGTTACAACTTTTAAAGCTCTGGCGGAGCCTCATCATATTGCACAGAACCGTCGGTTATTTCATACCACGGTGCTTTTGAACCAACATAGATATGGTACGCCTCTGGATGAGTTGGGTTGCCATCTATGGCTCCCATGGAGAGATAAAGTATCTCAGGAACATCGTTAAGACTGACGAGAATATTTGAACCACAATTTCCACAAAATACACGCTTCAGGTCATCTGATGAGGCATATTCTTTAATATCTTCCTTTCCTGATAAATATTGAAAGTTATCAGTTGCAATACTAGCAAAAGTTGCGAAAGCGGCACCGTGTAGACGCCTGCACTGTGAGCAATGGCAATGAGAAAAGTCTAAAATTTCACAATCTGCTTCATATGAAACGCGATTACACTCGCAATGTCCTTGTATCATTTTATTCTCCTGTTAAATATAGCTTTAAAAGTATAGCTCAGAATAGCTCTCTCGCTTAAATCTAGAACTTCGGAAAGCTGTGATTTCTTGACTACTTATTTGAAATATTTTGCTGTTCTATAAGCGTCCTCAAGAAATTTTTTTCTTCTCTTTTCTTCTACAAACGGGACAGCAAAATATCTTTTATACAGAATATTTCTAATTCCACATATATGAAAAACACCTCTTTTAAGTCTTCTTATAGGTAAGTTAAGGAAAAAAGTTGTTACGGCTAAACGGGGAGAGCCATAGGTACAAAAAATGATAGCTTTTTTGTCGCTTAAATTTCCTTCTGGATATCCATAGTTTCCAACTAATTGTTTGAAGCTGAATGCCCAAGGTGGTGCTATAACTCTATCAATCCAGCCTTCAAAAATTGCTGGCATTCTGAAATTCCATATAGGAGCAATGAATACAATAACATCACAATCTTCAATCCTTTTTTGATGATCTAGAATCTCTGGTCCAGGCTCTTCACCTGCAAAAACAGGATTAAATTTTTCTTTGTATAAATCTAAGAGATCAACTTTATTACCAGCTTCTAGAGCACCATCAATAAATGTGTTTTTAATAGCTGCATTGAAAGATTTATCATCATAATGACCGTAAACTATGAAGAACTTTTTCATTAATAATTATTGTATCAGGAGAAATAATTAAATTTTTGAAATAGGTAAAATGCTCTGATGCCTTATTATTCTCTTTCAATTAATATTGCTGTACCTGCTCCTGCTGCACCGCTGGTTGCAACGATGCCGTTTGACACATCTATTCTTTCCATTTCATCAATTAAAGAAGACAGCATAACAGTACCAGTTGCACCCATTGGATGACCTAAAGCTATAACCCCACCATTGACATTGAGTTTATCTTCAGGGATTTCTAGTTCACGTTGTACATTAATTATTGTCGCTGCAAAAGCTTCGTGAATTTCAAAAATATCTATGTCTTTCACAGACAAATTGCACTCTTTTAAAAGTTTAGAAGTAGCTAATTTACAGCCAGACAATACCAATCGAGGATCGTCGTTAACAACAGCTACACCCTTGATTGTAGCTCTGGATTTATACTGTGCATTTGTAGAGTGTTTGTGTTTAGAAAGAAATATTATTGAAGCAGCATCAGCCATTGCTGGAGAGTTTCCTGGGGTATGAATGTGTTTAATTTCTTTAAGTTCAGGGAAATATTTAAGCTGTAAAGCATCAACACCTTGACTGCCTAGTTTTTCAAAACTAGGCTTTAATTTCGAAAGACCATCCATTGTAGTTTCAGGCCTGATACATTCATCTTTGGAACAAGTTAGGTTTTTGGACTTATTAAAAACTGGCACAATTGATTTAAATAAATCTGATTCTTGCGCTTTTAAGGCTTTTTGTTGGCTTGAAAGAGCTAATAAATCTGCTTCTTCTCTAGATATTTTATTTAATGAGGCTATGAGATCAGCACCACTTCCCATCATAAAAATTCTGGCGTCAAGAGCTGTTTCTGGATCTGTCCAAATTGCAGCGTTGTCAGAAAGCATGGGCACTCTTGACATCATCTCTATCCCACCTGCAATGACAAAACTATGCTGCCCAGAAGCTATTTTTAGATAACCTATGTTAAGAGCATCTAAGCTAGACGAACAAAACCTATTAATGGTTAAACCCGAAACAGAATCAGGATGCCCGGCATACAATGAAGAGGATTTAGCAATATTCCCTGCTTGCTCTCCTTGTTGGGTTACACAACCTAATATAACTTCATCCAGTAAATCGAGTTCTAGAATCTCTTTATTGACTAAATCATCATAAAGAACGTTCAATAGCTCGTGAGGATTTAAATCACTTAACCCCCCTGATTCCTTAGCTTTTCCTCTAGGAGTTCTTATAGCTTCAATAATATGAACTTGATTCATATTCAGCAGAACTGTTTATAGCTCGTCAATCTGAGCCCATGTTGCATGTGTTCCAGCGCATACCATATGTGGCAAAGGCATAGTACAAATAGGGCCGGAGTTTATATTTTTAGCATCAAACAAAACACCCTCAGAGGTGTTTGTATTTAAATCTGTAGTGATAGACACAAGATAACCATCGTCCTCGTCTGTTGCGTTTACTTTGGGGGCGAAACAGATCTCGCTTCCATAAATGTTTTCTTCAAACGTGTAACTTTGAAAACTACCAGTAGTTAAATCCTGTTTGGTAAAGCCATCAAAGGTAAACAATCCTTTGGTGGGGATGCAGCTATAAGTGAACCTGTGTTTTGTCGTCTTATATGCATGGTTAATGGTACCGAACTCTAGGACCCTATCATCAATTTTCTCTTCCCTGGTTGCACCAGTCTTTAAATTAAATATCCAGCGATGCAAAGAGGGTTTTAATAAATGGAGGTCTAAAAATGCCATCATTCTTTCTAATCCTGGAGGAGCTCCCTTATAGTTTGCAGGCCATGGCTCTTCTTGAAAATATCCTTCTAGAATAATTTCATCTCCGTCTTCATAAGCATTGTTCCAATGCAATACAAAAGTAGGTTCTGCTTCAAACCACTTAATATCTTTTTCGGTTCCGTATCGAGGTATTACCGCAAAACGTGAAGGCAAATCATGCATTGTTGTTGCATGAATCCCTTGTTTTAACAGTTCACCATCCCAGAAGAGCGGCAGGTCATTAAATATAGAATAATTTTTAGTAAAAGCCATGTCGTGAGGCAATCGGGGACCAGGTAGAGGGATAGGAGTATAGTGTTTCAGACTGTTGTCACTGTCCACCACTCCGTAATGCATATAGGGTGCATGCTTAGAATAGTTAAAAAATAGTAGCTCACCTGTTCTCAGGTCAACCTTTGGATGAGATGATATACCCTCGATTGGCACCCATGATTCTCTGCCTAACTGTTCCAAAGTAATAGGATCAAGTCTGTATCCATCCCCACATTGGTAAAAGGTAGAGAGAACTTTTCCAGAGTGGACGACAACATCTGTAGACGAAGAATCTTTTATGTACCCTTGGGCTCCCCAACCAGGAAGTTTTGATTTTCCTCCTCTTTCCATTAACCCCGCCCAAATGGATTGGTTAAGAATTTGCTCCATCTTAAATCCTGCGGTTTCCACAAATCTGTTTCTATAATCTGCTTTTCCGCCTTTAAAACTGATACTGTGAATCATGCCATCCCCGTCAAAAGGATGGTATCTTCCAATAGGTTCATGAATTTGGTTTTCTGTATTTCTTAAGTAAACACCTTCAATGTCCTCAGGTATTCCTTCTTTAGACTGTAAATCTATAACATCAAATTCTTCATAATTAGGAACCCATGCCTTCTGCAGGTACGGATTGTCTTTAGAGGTTACGGTGGGTTGGATGGTTCTAATTTTCTGAACTTTCATAATTAAATCTCTTTGTATTCATCTCCCTTTTTCATCTTTTTAAAATATTAAGAGATACCTAGAAAAGATTGTACCAAACATATACAGGCATCATTTTGAAACTTTACTTATTAGATTTATAATAGTTTAGTGACTGAAAAAATATACATTCTTGGTGGTTATCAAACTGATTTTGCCCAAAACTGGCTGAGAAATGGCCTAGACCTTTTTGATGCCTTCAAAGA
>Ga0207962_1000028_pt1 | contig 38254 bp, 28 predicted proteins | sample Knorr_S15_td_AAI_FD_185603 | JGI IMG/M metagenome (GOLD analysis project Ga0207962, IMG submission 185603) | Marine microbial communities from Southern Atlantic Ocean transect - Knorr_S15_td_AAIW_ad_750m_LV_A (SPAdes) (version 2) | ecosystem: Environmental > Aquatic > Marine > Oceanic | place... | reverse complement strand
TGACGACTCTTCCGTCTCAGGCTCAGCAGCTTCGTCTTCTTCTGACGACTCTTCCGTCTCAGGCTCAGCAGCTTCGTCTTCTTCTGACGACTCTTCCGTTGATGTGAGATCTTCTGAATCGGAAGAGGTTTCCTTCTTGTGCTTTTTCTTTAGTTCTCTATAACCGACTGGTTCATCTTCAGGTCCACTCTCAGCCTCCTCCTTTTCTGCCGCCAAAGCAGCAGCTGCGACTCGAGCTTCCTCGATTTCTTCTGGAGCCTTCTTGTCCGGAGTTTCAGTGATTTCAAGTTCAATCTTCTTATCAGCCAGATCTGAGTGCGTTACCCGGAGGCTCACGGAGTCACCTGGCACGTAGTATTCATCAAGGGCTTCATCTTCATCTATGCCAGCATCGCTCAGTGAGATGAACCCTTCAACGTCATCTCCAAGATCAACCGTCAGGCCGTCCTCTTCTATCCGAACCACTACTCCGGATGTTTCAGCGTTAGGTGCGAAACGTTCAACAAGGGTTGGCCAAGGATCATCTGTGAGTTGTTTTAACCCCAAAGAAATCCGTTTGTTTTCGGGGTCCACATCAAGCACCATTACATTGATTGTCGCGCCCTTTTCTACGATCTCCGAAGGATGCTGAACCCTTTTGGTCCAGCTCATATCTGATACATGAACAAGTCCATCGATCCCATTTTCAATCTCAATGAAGGCCCCGAATGAAGTGAGGTTCCTTACTGTTCCACCCAGACTCGTTCCGGTAGGATATTTTGCAGGCAACGCCAACCAGGGATCTTCTTCAATCTGCTTCATTCCTAGAGAGATCTTCTCATCTTCTTGATCAACCCGAAGGACTACTGCTTCAATGGATTCATTAATTTCAACTACCTTCGAAGGGTGTCGTATATTTCGAGTCCATGACATCTCCGAGATATGCACCAGGCCTTCTACCCCTCGCTCAAGCTCAATGAAGGCCCCGTAATTCGTTATAGACACCACTTTTCCATGGACACGAGCACCGACGGGGTACTTCTTCCCAATGTCCGTCCATGGGTAGGGAAGTAATTGCTTAAGTCCGAGTGAGATTCGCTCTCGGTCCCAATCGATATCTAAGACTTTCACATCGATACCTTTCCCGATATCAACGACCTCGGAGGGATGCCCAACACGGCCCCACGACATGTCAGTGATATGGAGAAGTCCGTCGAGTCCGCCAAGATCAATGAATGCACCAAAATCAGTAATGTTCTTGACCTGTCCCTCTCGGACCTGACCAATGAGGAGTTCCTTGACCAGTGTCTCTCGCTTCTTCTCCCGCTCACCCTCAAGTATGACTCTTCGTGAAACTACGATGTTTCGACGACGCTTATTCAGTTTGATGATCTTGAATTTATAGACCTCTCCTATGAGATCCTCGATATTCGGAACCCTCCGCAGGGCAATCTGTGATCCCGGAAGGAAAGCATCCACTCCCATGAGATCCACAGTGACACCACCCTTGATCTTTCGCACTAAAGTTCCCTTTACGGGACGGTCGTCGTCATGCGCTTCACGGATTTTCTCCCAGACCCGTAGGAAATCGGCCTTCTTCTTCGACAACACGACAGCACCATCGTCATCTTCAAGGCTTTCGAGTAAGACCTCAATATCTTCCCCTTCAACTGGAGGGTCCTTGAATTCGTCAATAGGAACCGCCCCCTCACTCTTAAAGCCGAACTCTAAGATCACCACTGCATCGGTCACTTTGAGAACAACGGCCTTGACGATCGCTCCTTCTTTGAATTCTTGGAAATCTGCACTGAAGTGAGCAAGGAGAACCTCAAACTCTTCTTTCGAAGTAGAGAGCTTTTCTTCTCCGTATGGATCATTGAAGAGTTCCGGTGAAATCCCATCAGCAAGCTCGTGAACAGAATTCATCGCCTGTACTTCTTGAGCGGGTAACGTTGTCACTTCGCCTGTCATAGCGTCGACCACTGTCTCTTCATCAGAATCTAGGTCGTCGTCAGCCGAATTTCGGGCTCCTGTTTCCGGATCCTGTGGATCCGAGTCGCTTTCGGGCTCTAGGATATCACTCATCACAACTCCAATCGTTACCCGAACGAATGCAAGGGCAACGGAACCGGTGCTTGGAGGACAAGCCCGGGTTGAAGGGTTATCGGGAGGCGAAAAGCTAGATTCTGTCTACAACAGGGTCAACCGATGTGCGAGATCTACAATAGCCTGCACCTGTTCCTCAAACGCCAATCCCGTCGTATCGAGCTCGATAGCATCTTCCGCTTTCTTGAGTGGTGAAATTGCGCGCTGGCTATCCGATTGGTCCCGTGTATCAAGGGCCCTTGCTTGCTGGGCAAGCCCAAGATCATCAGGGGAATCCTCCCCTACTTCTCTTAAACGTCGCTTCGCCCGTTCCTCCAAGTCAGCGATCAAGTAGATCTTAAGCTCAGCATGAGGGAAAATCACGGTCCCCATATCTCGCCCGTCCGCAACTAACCCTCCATCTTCCCCAGCTCTTCTTTGTAATCCCAAGATACTTTGTCGGGAGGCCGGTAAGCTGGCCACAAAGGAAACGCGATCCGTAACCCCAGGAGTCCGAAGTTCGCTATCTACCGCCTCACCTCTTATGAGGACCTGGAATCCATTTTCAGATGTTTCCAGGTCGATATCTAGGTTGGCGAATCCTTGCTCACTGAGGTTTTCCCAGTCTGCCTCTACTACACTAGATCTAAGAAGCCCGAGGGTTAATGCCCGGTAAAGAGCTCCTGAATCTAGATGACGAAAACCCAATCTTTTGGCTACAGCCTTCGCCGTACTCGATTTTCCAGATCCGGCGGGACCATCCAGCGTAATAATCGGTCCCTCGCGTCTGGAATGAGCTCTCATACTCAAGTGGCTTGGGTAAGTCTATCAAGAAGTCCCCAGAATCCTGGAAAGCTGATATCTGAGAGCGTTGGGTCATCAATCTCTATATGAGTCCTCTTTAGCTTTGCGAGTACACCGAATGCCATAGCGATCCGATGATCACCGAATGCTCGGATTCGTCCCTTCAATGGACGTGTTGTACCCTCTATTTCAAGTCCGTCCTCATGTTCGACAACTTCCACTCCCAGTGTCTGAAGGTTATGCACCAACGAGTGAATCCGATCCGACTCTTTGAGTCTAAGTTCACCGGCACCACGGATGGTTGTTCTTCCCTCCGAACAGGCACCCATCACGGCAATGATCGGAAGTTCATCTATAACATCCGGGATCTCTTCTGCGTCCACCACAGTAGCGTGCAATTCTGAGGGACTAGCTGTTATTAAACCTCTCGGCTCACAAGTATTCCCTGAGCCAGTCTCCTTGATCGTCAAATCAATTCCCATTCGGGAAAACACATCGAGGAATCCAGTACGTGTGCGATTAAGGCTAACGTTATCTATAGTGACTGAGACACCAGCCCCCCCGAGGGCGGCGAAGGCGATGACGAATGCGGCAGAGGACACATCCCCTGGAACTGAAAAATCGAGGGGAGCAACAATGTCAGGGGGGTTATTGAGTTCTACTTGATGACCACTTGGTATGTTTCGAATCGAAATTGGAGCCCCTATCTCAGTGAATAGACGCTCAGTATGATCTCTCGACTGTCGCGCTTCCCTAACCACTACCTTGGTGCGCCCTACGAGACCAGCCAAGAGGATTGAACTCTTTACCTGCGCGCTAGGTACTGGGCTCATCCAATCGATTGAGCGAAGTGGACCAGTGCGATCAACTCGGATAGGTATACATCCTTCTTCGCATAAGTGTTCTAAGCGTGCTCCCATCGCACGGAGAGGGTTGCAGACTCTACGCATTGGGCGAGACTGTAGGGAAACGTCACCCACCAAGGTGGCTTCAATCTGACTACCAGCGAGGACGCCGAGAAGAAGACGGGCTCCCGTTCCGCTATTACCCAAATCCAGATCCTGCAAGGGCGATTTCAGACCATCCGACCCCGCCCCGGTAATGCATAATTCGCTCCCGTCTGAGGGGATCCTCGGAAGTGCCACGCCCAGCAGGCGGAGAGCTTGAGCAGTCGCTTCGACGTCACCACCATGTAGGAGTCCTCTCAAACGACTTTCACCCGAGGCAAGCGCAGCTAGGATCAGGACTCTTTGGGTGATTGATTTATCACCTGGGACATGGACCTTCACGGAATCAAAATCCTTTTGCGTCTTATTTTCACCGTGAAGTTGTTCCCTTATCTCTAGCACACGCCCAGTTTGCCAAAGCGGCTTATTAGGGTTCTAAATGTTTGGTCATGAATCTGTCTCACTTAGAGAACTGTTATCGTAATCTACCTCTAAACTGAGGCCATCGTGGGCAACCTTAGCTCCAGGGAAAATTGCGCTGGCCTCACTCTCTAATATCCCGGGATCCTCCGAGTATCTTGCTGATAAGTGAGTGAGAATTAGTGAGCGGACATCGCATTCCTTGGCGACACTTGCTGCTTCCGCCGCAGTGCTGTGGAACGTCTCTCGGGCCCTGTCCTGCTCCTCATCACCGAAGGTGGCTTCATGTATTAGTACGTCCGCCTCTCTAGCCTGCTCCACTGTCACCTCACATGGGCGAGTATCTCCAGTATATACAACTCTGCGGCCGGGCCGAGATTCCCCCACCAGGTCCTTAGCGCACACTACACGTCCGTCAATCTCAACATCCTCACCGCGGTGTAATTTCCCAAAAAGCGGGCCCTCTGGGACCCCTAATTGCCTCGCTTTCTCTATATCAAAACGCCCGAGTCGTTCATCCTCGATTAAAGACCAGCCTACAGCGTTAGTGCCGTGATTCACTGGGAATGCCAGAACCTGATAGCCGTCACAGCTCAATCCTTCCCCAGCCCTTACCCCTGTAACTTCCACCGGAAACTTCTCTCGCTCGACCCCTAACCGGATTGCATCTCGCAAGATGCCTTCTGACCCCGCCGGTCCAAATAGTGAGATTGGTTCTGTCCTACCCTGAAGGGCCATCGTTCGTAAGAGCCCAGTTATCCCCAGAAAATGATCCGCATGGAGATGTGTGATGAATATCCATTTGACCGAAAAGCCCGTTCCGAAACGCATCATTTGGCGTTGGGTTCCTTCGCCACAGTCAAAAAGGAACTGGTCCCCTTCACGCTGCACCGCAATCGAACTCACATTGCGTCCGACAGTAGGCCGGGACGCCGCAGTTCCTAAGAAGGTGATTCGAATCATTGAACCAAATTTCAAACGGTCAAGGTATAGGGCTCACCACAAACGTATCTGAATCTGGAAGGTACGCCCCGGCTGCGGGAGTCCACACTGGTCGTAAACAGAAGCGTCAGTAGCATTCCTCAGCCCCACCCCTGCCTCTGCACGTGCCAAGCTCGAGCCAGAATGAACCCTAAAGAAGCCACGTAATCGTAGGTCAAGCGTCCCGCTGCTGCCCAAATTCTGGAGACCACCTATTTCCGGGTTCTCGCACATTTGGTTACCCATAAAGCGCAAAGTACCTGAAGCACGAAAAACATCTCCCAAGGGGGTTTCGACCCCCACTCGGCCAGCAATGGTCGGCTCATACTCCAGTTGTACACGTAGTCCTTTCTGATCAATACCAGTTACGTCCTGAATCGTTAAGTCCCCAGAGAGTGTTGCTAGCCCCATCGTACGAACTGCTAGAACCTCTATCCCGACACTCTTGACCCGTTCATGATTAATACGTTTGAATCTAGGAATACCATCGATTCCTACGACTGATGACCGCACAATTCCATTCTTTAGACGTTGATAGAATCCCACTACTTGGAGGGATGAATCATCAGCTCCGAGGGTTAGGCCCCCCTCCGAACCAAGTAGGGTTTCCGCTCCGAGGTCTGGATTTGGTACGAATCGCCCTAATGCTCCCGAATACAGCTCTCTGAGCGACGGGAACCGGGATCTACGACTGAAATTGGCGTGTAAGACAAGCCCGTCTTGAATTAACGAGCTAATACCTGCCCGGAATCCGAAATCGCTGAGTCCGTTCAGCGGGGGCTTGTCGCCACTCTGGGGAGTATCGCTCCCGTCGAAGGCTGCGCCTAAGGAGAATCGAGTCGCATCTCGGTCACCCATCTTCCACTCTGATTCTATTCCAAAACCCCAGAGACGCTGACGGTAACTCGCAACGTCGCCTCCATTTACAACCTCATCCCGTCCGACTCGGGAAAAAGTGAACGCCGAACGCAAATCCCCACGCGTACCTAGTGTGTGATCACCTCTTGCACGAAGCGTGATAGTCTGGTCATCCGCTTCCTCTCCCCCATTCACGGTGCTAAAAGACTCTGTTTCATATCGGTCGATCTGACTCGAACCCGCGTCGAATCCGAAGCCAAACTCGAAACTTCTGACGCCAGTGACTGTTTCTTGCTCCCCACTTCCTCCTGAAAGGGCGACCAAAACACGGTTCTGTTCGGGATACCTCCAGAATCTAGGACGATCCTGGTGGGCTTCTGGCGGCACTCCCCGGTCGAGGCCATAAACCGAGGTGGTCAAGGACGCCCATCCACCACCCTCGTTCATATAACGAGCAGCGAGATAGCCGTCCGCACGGCGTGAGTCACTGTTCAACCTCAGCCCGTCAAGGTTTACCAAATATTCGCTACGAAGCTGGGTATCTTCGCTAGCCGCTGAGGGCAGAGGTACCCCCTTGTTCGCCCGGTGCCCGGCACCTGCCCGGATCACAAGGTTAGCATTACCTACCTCAATGCTTCTTGCCGTAGCAGCCGACAGGCTCGTGCCCCCAGTCTCTTCCAGTGAAAACGCGATCGATAGCGGTGCTTCCGGGACAGGGCGCGAGGGACCCCGTGCGATGTCCACCTCGATCACTCCACCAATCGTATTAGGTCCGTGCAGGACTGACGAGGAACCTCTCACCACCTTGATACTTTGGGCCCCAGTCATGGGGACAATCGACATGTCGCTTCGGTGGTCCCAGCCAATGGTAATAGGGATCCCATCGAGGAATACTCCAATTTGCCGTTCTTCAGAACCTCTCAGTGCTGGTTGTGATTCACCACGACTATTCTGCCGGACCACAATCAGAGGCATCGCCCGAAGCACTTCCTCCATAGACGGAGCCGGCAGGGCACCCAAGGAATCGAGTTCGAGGATTATCGCGCTCGCCCCTCCAGTTGTGAGCACAGGACGTGCTACACGGACAGTTATACCCGCCAGGTCATATCCGGTAGAAACGATCGCTGAATCGACTTGGATCGTGTCTCGGACATTCTGGGCTGATCCCGCTAAGGGAGGCCAGACACAGATGGACAGAACAAGTATACGACAGATTCGCATGAATGCTGGTTCAGAGGGATACCTCAACCCACGAACCATCAATATGGCACATCGCCCTGATTGTTCCGGCTTAGTGCACAACACCAAAAGGCTGCTAAGGCTATTGGAGAGGTGAATCTACATAACGACACAGCTCCATATTGTGATGCGAAGTGTTGGACAGAGTCGGCGAGTCACAATATCGTGAACTAAACAGATCAAGTTCTCGGAGGAATTATGCAAAGCCGTCGGAGTTTCTTGGGTACCGTCTCAGTCCCAGCAGCAGCAGCCCTGGGTTTCTCGATTCGACCGGTGGAGCTACGTGCAACGGCCCACGACATAGCAGAAAACCTACGTAAGCATCCCGGAACCGCTTCGGCGCTGGCAGCTGATGAGGATTTCTGGTTTGAGGTTGCTCAAGCTTTCACAGTGGACCGCTCCTTGGTCAACCTTAACAATGGTGGTGTAAGTCCTGCTCCTTCCCTGGTGCAGGAAGCGATGAAAAGGCACCTCGATTTCTCCAACCTGGCACCTACATACACAATGTGGCAGGTGCTCGAACCCCAGCGCGAAGGCGTGCGTGATCGTATGGCACGACAGTGGGGAGTCGATGCAGAAGAAATCGCGTTCACCAGGAACTCCTCTGAGAGTTTGCAAGCAGTGCAGTTCGGGATTGACCTGCAACGTGGTGATGAAGTCCTTACTACAACGCAGGATTACGGTCGCATGATTACGACCTTTAGACAGCGTGTCCGACGTGAAGGGATCGTCCTCAATCAGATTCAGATCCCGGTACCGGCTGAGGATCCGGAAGAAATAGTCCGACTGTTTGCGGAAGCGATCACGCCTCGTACAAAGGCAATCCTAGCCTGTCACATGATCAATCTTACCGGCCAAATATTGCCGGTCACCGAGTTGAATGTATTGGCTCGGCAACATGGCATCCCACTGATCATTGATGGCGCGCACGCACTCGCACACTTTGACTTTTCTCTTGCTGAGTTAGATGTCGATAACTATTCAACTAGCCTTCACAAATGGCTCTTTGCACCTCACGGAACCGGATTGCTTTACGTACGACGTGAGAAGATTCCAGAGATATGGCCGCTAATGGCAGCACCTGAACGGATGGATACCGATATCCGGAAATTTGAAGAGATCGGGACGCACCCTGCGGCTAATTACCTGGCTATTGGAGAAGCGCTCACATTCCATCAGGGATTAGGACCGAAGCGGAAAGAAGAGCGATTGATATACCTCAGGGATTATTGGGCTGAAAAACTTCTTCAGAATGATAATGTCCGACTTCATACAAGTCTTAAGCCGGGTTTTGCTTGTGGAATCGCTTGTGTGCAGGTTGAAGGGATTGAAACGAATGATCTCCGAGACTACCTCTGGAACGATTATAGGATCATAAGCGTCGCAATCAATCACTCTGAATTCCAAGGACTCCGAGTTAGCCCGAGCGTGTATACGACGCTTTCTGAGTTGGACCGGTTCGTCGACGCAGTCGACGAAGTGGCTAGGAGAGGCCTGCCCTCGTAGGTCTATAGGTAAGTTGAACTAGTTCTCCTTTAGACTATGAGATAATCGGTGGCAGGCCTTGTTCAGCCAGTACTTGATTGAACCTCGCCAAATCAGACGCAGCGATTTCAGCCCAACGCAACAAACTGTCAGTAACACGCTGCCTATAGATCGTACGGATCTCTAACATCTGGCCACTAGGACGATCGTCTGAACCAGATGAGTACCCACTCAAACTGGAAAGTTTAGCCCAGAGTTGACGTGGCCAACGGATGGTGTCCTGTCGTGCTGAGCCACCCGTTAGACGGAGATCAAATAGTCCCATCTCCAGCTCTATTAAGAGCTGATCCAACATTTCCCCTGCGGTTACCACGTCACTGTAGCTAGGATCTCCAGTCAGCCGTTCTTCGAGGTCCTCGAGACTTTTCCTTGTCCACTCGATGCGATTGATTAGTGCACCGGTCGAATCACTTAATTCTCGTAATTCCAGTTGTAGGTTGAGCTGTGCCTCCATGTCTGAAGTGCTCGCACTTGATTCAGGATCTTGGAGCACCTCAAGCCACACGGATTGCTGCTCGTGCCCCTCAAGTACGATGGTTACTTGGTAAAGTCCCGGGACAGCAAGTGGCCGGACTACTCCACCATCGGGAGGAGGCCTCCACCCTGATGGACCAATGTCCCGATGGCTATGCTCAAGGGGGATCGTCCGCAGACGAGGTGTGCTAGACGACTCATAGCGTAGGTCCCAGAATACTCTGTTCAGACCACTAGTACCTGCAGTAGAGAGTGTCCGAACGTGCTCACCTGATTCAGTCGCTATGAGTATCTGGGCCCGGCCTTCAGTGCCTTGGCCAAGATAAAAGTTGATTGATGCGCCAGGAGTAGGGTTCTCGCCAGCAGCAGGGTCACCCGGCTGACTGTTCCTTCCCTCGCGTGGTAGAAACCTGTACGCAGGTCTTGGCTCGAAGAGATGAAGGTCGCTCGCTACCACTTCCTCTGTGAGCTGTTGGATAGGAGTGATGTCGTCCAGAATCCAGAATCCCCTTCCATATGTTCCTACAACTAAGTCATTAAAATGCGTTTGTACTGTAAGCCAGTGAGCAGGCGCATGTGGTAGATCGCCCTGGAGAGGGAGCCAAGATATCCCATCATTGAAGGAGACAAGAACAGAATTCTCGGTTCCTAAGTATAGAAGGCCGGGGCGGGTTGGATCCTCTCGGATCACATGAGCGTAGCTGAATACACTCCGCGGGATATCAGCGGCTAGAGACTGCCATGATTGTCCAAAATCTGCAGTCTTGTACACATAAGGCTCCGAGTTACCCAACTGATGAAAATCAACTGTCAGGTAGGCACTTCCAGCGTCGAAGCGGGAAGGTTCTATATTACTCACGGTTCCCCACGGGGGCAGATCCGGAATGTTTTGGGTCACGTTTTCCCATGTGTCACCACCATCGCGGGTCAGGTGTACGAGCCCGTCGTTCGAGCCGGCCCAAATCAACCCTCGCTCTACCGGTGATTCTGTTATAGCAAAAAGTACAGATGCGTAAACTGGGCTGACATCTTCAGTGGTAAGTCCACCAGTCTGTTGCTGCTTGGTTGTATCATTCCGTGTCAGGTCAGGACTAATCACAGTCCAGCTTTGTCCACCATCAGTGGTCATATGCACGTGCTGACTACCAGCGTAGACCATCTCGTGGTCGTGTGGTGAAATGTGTATCGGGAAAGTCCACTGAAACCGGTACCTTATTCGATTAGCAGGCCAACCCTCTGGATTGTCTGGCCATACACTTACAGTGCGTGTGATACCTGTCGAAATTTCATGTCGATCGAGTATACCTTCGTAACAACCGGACCAGACCACGTCATTCGTGACTGTATCCGGGACCGCAAAGCCCGATTCACATCCCCCGATTGATCCCCAAGCCCCGATCGGAATCGAACCTCCAGACAGAGTGTTAGAAGGCCCCATCGTCGAGGGACCGTCCTGTCTATTCCCAAAGAGATTGTAGGGGACCTTAGTATCGGTATAGACATGGTACATTTGCGCTATGGGTAACAGTGGCCGATACCAGCTTCGACCCCTGTTCGTGGAAATCTTTACACCCTGATCGTTCCCAACAATCATGCGATCAGGAGCCAAAGGATCAATCCACATATCGTGGTTATCCCCCCCTCCCTCACTGCTAAAGGTGATTCCACCATCAAGTGATTTTGTATGCTGGGTGGACATGAAATGAACCTCATCTGCATCGTCCGGCGCAGCATGTAATCGGCTGTAGTACAGTGGCCGTTGGGCAAGTGCATGGTCCCCATTCACCATACGCCAAGAACCACCTCCATCATCCGAACGCCAGAGCGTACCTTCGTGATCCACTAAGGGCTCGTATTCACGATTCGAATTTGTCTCGATGAGAGCATAAACACGGTCTGGATCCGCAGGGGACATCCCTAACCCAATCTTGCCCATGGTCCCCCTTGGGAGCCCATTGCCTTCCAATCGCTCCCAGGTATTGCCTCCATCTCGGGTCATCCAGAGGCCACTCTCCTCACCTCCACTCTCGCGGCCCCATGTCCAGATCTGCATCTGCCATGTGGCGGCAAACATGATCCTCGGATTGGCCGGGTTCATGACTACATCGATCGCCCCTGAGTTTTCACCCGAGAAGAGAACCCGCTCCCAGGTATCGCCTCCATCGACTGTTCTGAACAACCCACGTTGCTCTTGGGGCCCGTACATATGACCAGCAGCCGCCACAAAAGCGATGTCAGGGTCCTCGGGATGTACAACAATACGACCGATGCGTCCGCTCTCAGGCAGTCCAACATGTGCCCAGTGTTCCCCTCCGTCAGTTGAGCGATATACGCCATTTCCAATTGATACGTTTGATCGTATGAACGCTTCACCAGTCCCGGCCCAAACGACATTCGGGTCAGAAGGGGCGATCGCCAATGCCCCGATCGATTGAGCCTCTTGGTCATCAAAAATTGGACGCCATGAATGACCCCCGTCCTCGCTCTTGAAGACTCCACCCGAAGCTGCTCCAAAGTAATAGACGTTTGGATTTCCAGGCTCACCCACTACCGCGCTCACCCGATTCCCTACTGGGCCCACGTATCGGAAATTTGAGTTCTCAAAAAATCCCGTCGGAAGATCCTCAGGGCCCTGAATAGCGTGTGCTTGTGAAACACTCAGGATACTGACCAGAAACGTGCCTAGAAGTGCGACGAGGTGTGGATAACGATCCGCTGAACAAAGCATGTCCAACTCCGGAAAATTTGATTAGGGTATAAGTCGTATAGCGCGGGGCCAGCAAAGGTAGAGGGGACACATTCTGTGAGAAAGCGAGCCACCTCGTTCCGCTTTCTTAACTCCTACTGAGCAGCGCGCGCGGATCGTCTTAATCGTTCTTGGCTTTTCGTGAGGATGTGCGTGCCCCATCTTTATGATAGCAACCAAGCGTATCGCTGAGTGGGTTAGCTGCTAAGGGGAGATCACTCATGATCATTCGGTCGAAAAAAATATCCGATATTCCGTCCTCAGAGATAACGCCCCCAGAAATTTACCTAGGGCGTAGACGGTTTATTCGAGATGCTGGCCTCGGGTTAGCAACGCTTGCGGTTGGTGGTACCACCCTGACTAATGAACTAGCTGGCCAATCGCAGGAGATTCCTGCCCGCTTCCGGAATCTCAAATCAGAGCTCGGAGAGGGACTCAATTCTTACCGGGACATTACGACCTACAACAATTTCTATGAGTTTGGTACGGACAAGAGGGATCCCTCACGAAATTCAAGTGAATTTGAACCTCAGCCCTGGACAGTTTCGATTGAGGGGCATGTCAACAAGCCGGGTAACTATAACCTGGATGATATCCTGGCCCCGGTTACAATGCAGGATCGGGTCTACCGCCTTCGCTGTGTTGAAGCTTGGTCGATGGTCATCCCGTGGTACGGCTTCCCTCTTGCTGAGCTGATCAAAAGGGTAGAGCCCACCGGTAACGCAAAATTTGTTCGGTTTGAAACAGTTCACCGCCCTGAACAAATGCCTTACCAAAAAACTGGAGTACTGCCTTGGCCCTATGTCGAGGGACTTCGGATGGACGAGGCAATGCACCCACTCACGACTCTGGTTACCGGAGTCTACGGCACGGAACTCCCCAATCAAAACGGAGCGCCACTCCGGCTTATCGTACCTTGGAAGTATGGTTTCAAGGGAATTAAGTCGATCGTGAAAATTGAATTTGTAGAACGGATGCCGACGAATACATGGAAGATGGCCAACTCGTTTGAATATGGCTTCTACTCAAATGTGAATCCGGAGGTGTCCCACCCAAGGTGGAGCCAGGCTCGAGAGCGACGGCTTCCGTCACTATTCAAGAGTCACGAAACCCTGATGTTCAATGGCTATGCCGAAGAAGTTTCTCACCTTTACTCAGGGATGGATCTCCACCGCTGGAAGTAAGTCTCGCCCGCACCCCGGTCCGAACACCATGATCCACAAGACCCGGATCCTGGCGTTCAAGATAGTGCTGTGGGTCGCTGCCCTTGCTCCAGCTGCATGGCTTATAGCTGGAGCCTTCCTCGGCTGGCTCGGGGCGAACCCCATCGAGAAGGTGACTCACGTAACGGGAATGACAACCCTTATCTCGCTCCTCGTGACACTTTCCATCACTCCCCTACGGCGGCTGACGGGTTGGAGTGGAGCGATTAGGCTCCGCCGCCCCTTAGGCCTATTCGCATTCTTCTATGCCCTCATTCATTTCAATACCTGGTTTGTTTTTGATCAGGTATTCAATTGGAGATGGATGGTCGAGGACATCATTGAGAGACCCTTTATTACAGTTGGGTTCTCTGCCTTCGTAATCCTCATTCCATTGGCACTCACATCAACAAAGGGTTGGATGCGGCGCCTAGGGACTCGCTGGGCCAAGCTCCATCGGGGAATCTACTTTGCCGCCACCCTCGGCGTCGTTCACTTCTACTGGCTCGCGAAGTCAAAAGCTGACGTGCGCCTCCCACTGCTTCTCGCGTTCTGCTTGAGCGTACTACTGGTCTATCGTGTGCTCGGGTGGCTGGAAACCCGTCGGAGAACGATAGCCAGATCTCATAGAAGGAATATCAACTAAACTCCCTAATCCCAATGCCGTTTAGTGGCTAAGCGAATATAGGATGACGTTGATCCCCAGTGCATAGGCTTCTGGGGAAAACTCCAAGAAGAAGTCGTAATCCTCGCCTTCACGTTCCCACCCGTCTGCAATGTCCGTGTTGTGAGTCATTACGACGAGTGGACGTCCTTCGGGATCGAAGATTGCCCTAAGGTGTGGAGTTTCGCTCTCTCGTCCTCGCTCTGAAGTACCACGACGCCCATTTCTCCGCCACCACTGTATCGAGGGGATTTGAGGTATATCTTCCACCTCGTAGAGGGCGTGCATCATCATATGCTCAGGATCGATATCTACGATCGGATATTCTGGGAGTACCCGCGTAATTTCCCCCACCCAATGTTGCCAGGCCCAGTCACCCCAAAAATCATCGACCCAGATGAATCCACCTTTCGTCAAATAGTCTCGCAGACGTACGACCTCTAGCTCGCTAAATCCAACCGTACCGACATCCGACATGAATATGAATGGGCACTCGTATAGCTCTTCCTGAGTAGCCCGCACGACAGCGAATCCTGGCTGACCGTCCTCCCATCGGGCAGGCTTCGCAGTCGTTAGTTCTGCCAGCCTGGTAACAAAGTTATGATCTGACCCTGGGTAGTCTGTGTTCCATCCGTGGCCTTGGGCTTCCTGCCGTACACTTTGATATAAGAGCCGACAGAACGTAAACCCCCGATCCCTCACTCCATTCTCTGCTGTGGGCAATCCCTCACGAATCGGATTTGGTCGCCATCCTCCACCACCCCACACTCTCACTTGAAAAGCTGTCAGTAGGAAGATAGAAGCTACAGGGACGATATAACGAAAGGTTATCTGGCCTCTCTTCCTGAAGAGCTTATTCAATCTCCCAGTACCTCTCTTAGAAAACGGGGCAGGATCGATTCAGACTCCGGAGTTTCTGGAGTATTGTCTTCGAATTCTTTAATAGATTTATGACCAGTAAGGGGGAGATACTCTGTATACTTGGTCAGTCGTGCAACCAGATCTGCTCTATTCAACTCTGGGTGGAATTGAGTAGCGTAGATCGGCTTACCCGCAAAAACAAAGGCCTGATTCTCGACCAAGTCACTAGAAGCCAGCAACCTCGCACCTTCTGGTATCTCAGTAACAACATCCTCGTGCCCTATAGGAACCCGGAATCTCTTTCCTAACGGACCGAATACTGGGTCAGCCTCCCCTTCGTGAGTAAGCTCAACCCAGGCTGTACCAACTTCTGCTCGATCACGGTCAGTCACGACCGTGCCCCCGAGGGCCTGAGCCATGGCCTGAAACCCCCAGCAAGATGCGAAAGTCGGGCGACTTTTTGCATACAACTCCGCCATGGTATCGAGGGCTCTTGAGAGCCATGGGCCACCCCTTACTACGGAATGTTCTCCACTTCCGCCAAGGAGTACCACGTCAGCTCTCTTAAGGGTTGATTTTGAAGGCGCACCAGAAAGTAGGTCGAAAACTTCGATGCGGGATGGAGTACACGGTAGGCTGCGTGCGAAACAACGAACTTCCTGCGTAGCCATGGGGTCCCCTGGATTTCGGACCTGGAGTAGTAGGAAGTGAGGATCTGTCACGTCTATTCGGGTATGGAGGTGGATAGTTCCGATAGTGACTGACTCATCAATAGTCAGTCAGAAGTGCCGGGGCTGGGACTTGAACCCAGAAGGGCGTGAGCCCGGGGGATTTTAAGTCCCCTGTGTTTACCAATTTCACCACCCCGGCAGCACAGACACCAACCGTGGAATTCTTGACCGAAATACGGTCAAAGCAAATCAGGCTCTCGGCCTGCTTCAGTCGATCAGGATACTCCTTGTGAACTGCCCATTACTCTCCCAATACGTCCTCTTCAAGGCTATTTCGGGATCAGCAAGTGCCGGCTGAACATTCCCTTCCCCGTCAGTAGCCCTTGAGGTGATGGTGTGTTCTCCTGACCCAGCATCCCAGTCTAGGTGCCAGAATGTCCACGAATAGGGATCATTGCGCCCTTCACCCAATATAGCAGGCCGCCATGACCCATCGTCTACCCGCACCTCTACTCGGTTGATATCAGCACCCCAAGCAGCCCCATGAATCCGATAGCGACTACCATCGCTTGTAACCTTTGCAGCGATCGAATTCACGCGCCCATGACTCACTGAGTTCTGTGTCCAAACCGTCTCCCCACCCCTTTCCTCCCCTCTTAGTGTCACATAATCCTGGGCCATGAATCGGCCCATGAATCTCGTATTACGAACTTCAATCCTTTTTAGCCACTTCACATTCGCGACCCCATACCATCCGGGTGCGACAAGCCGAAGAGGGAACCCATGATCTGTCGGTAACGGTTCCCCATTAACCTCATAGCATAGAAGAAGTTTTGGATCCATTGCGTCTTCTACAGACATACTTCGGGCAAAACTCTGGGTGACCTCATTCCCTCGGATTTCTTCTACACCTTCATCCGTGCCGAAGAAAACCACCTCGATTCCGCCCTCTTGAATGCCTGCTCGAGCGAGTACTCTGCGGAGTGATGTCCCACCCCAACGGGCATTGTGGACTGCTCCGACAAAAGTTGGGAACCCCCTGTTACCGCCACACTCCAGTGCAAAGGCTACGTCTTCTTTGGGAAGAGCCTTGATCTCCTCCAGCGTGAAACTTCTTGGACGATTGACTAAGCCTCCGATCTCTAAAGTCCAATCATTTTCGTCAATCTCCGGAGTGTTGTAGTGCGATACCCGAAACAGGTCCTCTGTGGGGGTAACCCACGATGTGAGTCCCTGCCAATCCAGCGTGTTTGCTTGGCCGCCTGGTTGCGGGCCATCGATCCATGGTATCACCGCCTCCTGAGAACTGATGCGTAGGATTCGGTCCGCTACATCGGAAGGGAAAAACGCCAAACCGGCCGCTGCGCTGCCGCCTCGAATGAGCAGGTCTCGACGAGTGACATTCGATGTTTCGGGCATAGGTCGGGTGCCTTTAAGAGAAAGTGAATCCGCACTGCTGTTCAGAAGAGTAAACTCTAACGTCCAGGCCGCTGAGGCTAGACCTGATTGTTCTGGTTCCGATGGACGAAACTGGGCCCCATTTCTAGTCGTATTCCGATCACATCTATGCCTTAGAATTTGGATCTGTGCACGATCAGGGATGGATCGAAAGGTCTAGAGCAGAGAGTATATCTCCATGCGCCCAGAACGATTCCATCGACTTCGTGCAGTTTTAGAGCGTCGACAGCCAGATCTGACCATCCTAATGGACCGGGTCAACAAGTCACATAACTTTTCTGCAATCTTAAGAAACTGTGACGCAGTCGGTGTTCTTACGGCTCATGTCGTTCCCCCTGAAGAGGGATTGGTACTCCACCATGGAACGTCAGCCGGCACCATGAAGTGGGTCCAAGTGCACCGGCACGAAACCGTTGAAGATGCGGCTAGGAGTCTGAAAAAGGAGGGATACAGTCTCATCGCAGCTCACCCTTCAGAAGGTTCTGTTGACTTCCGTGAGGTAGACTACACAGGCCCAACAGCCATCCTAGTCGGTGCGGAGTTACACGGTGTCTCTGAAGCCGGATTAGAGACAGCAGACCTCTGCGTAAGAATTCCCATGACTGGGATGGTGAAATCTCTTAATGTTTCTGTCGCAACATCACTCCTCCTATTCGAAGCTTTCAGGCAAAGACAGGCTGCGGGGATGTACGAAAGGAGCCGGCTGGATTGTAACGAGTTCGAGCAACATCTTTTCGAATGGTCCTGGCCTTCATTGGCTGCGGCAAGGCGGCGGGACGGAAGACCCTACCCAAGGCTTGGCCCCGATGGAGAGATCCTACCGGAATCCGATTAGCACGTATCCGAACTGCTAATAAAGGCCTGCCACTATGAGATGTGCCGACTTACTTTCTCATGCGACCAAGTTGAAATCTGAGTGACTGCTCTGGTTTTTCGTAGAAAAAACGGAATCCAGATGCTGTAAGTTTCTGCGGAAACACATGCTGTCCCTCAAGTAACGCTTCTCGCCCCATCTCCCCGAAGATTGTAGTAATCGCATACTTAGGAATTGGGATCATGGTCGGCCTTCTGAGCACGGACCCTAAGGTTGAAGTAAACGTCGAGTTCGTTACCGGATATGGTGCTGTCACATTGATCGTACCTTCGAGATCACTGGACATCAGAATGTGATGAATTGCCCCCACAAGGTCGTCGATATCTATCCAGCTTAAGAACTGTTCTCCCGATCCCAATCGCCCACCTAAGCCCATGAGGAATGGCAAGCGCATGCGGTGGAGTGCGCCACCAGCCCCCGACAAGACGACCCCCGTACGAATATGGGCGACCCTTAAGCCAGCTCGGTCAGCGGGCTCGGTTGCTTGCTCCCAGTCGCCGCAAACTTCGGCAAGAAAGCCACTCCCTTGTCTCGTGCTTTCTTCGATATGTAACTGGGGCGAATCTCCATAATAGCCGACTGCTGAGCCAGATATGAGCACCTTGGGACCATTTCTGAGTCTCCCGAGAGCGCTCGATAACACAGATGTGCTCTGAATACGACTATCACGTATCGAGCGCTTTCGCGCGGCAGTCCAGCGCCGATCTGCAATTGATACACCGGCCAGGTTTACGACGGCATCTGCCGACGCTAACCCCTCCAGGTCAATCTCCCCCTCTCTAGGATTCCAATAAATTCTTCCTTCACCCAATGCGTTTCGGTCTCTCACCAACCGAATAACCTTATGCCCACCGGTTGTTAGAAAGTTAGCCAGGTTACTCCCGATGAGCCCTGAAGAACCGGTAATGGCTACGGTCAACCGGGGAAAAGTACTGTATTGGGTGTGTCGTTCTAGGTCGGTGAACAGTCGGCGATATCTGAATTGAAAGAGACGGCTAAGTTCTCGCTTTATAGAACCCTTTCCGAGTGCTATTCCCAGGGGTACAAATGGGAGCTGTACCTCAATCTCATCCACGAGTTTGGTGCCTTGTTCTCCGAGCGGTTCGAACTTGTGAATGTGCTTCCATGAGCCCAGGGGACCCGATATCTGTTCATCGCAAAACTGAGTGTCCTTTACATAATCACGATGCCTCAATACCCACCGGAAGCTACATGGCCCCTTATGGACTCTTAGAGAAACCTCTCCTCCATCGTCTATACCACCCTTTCGGCTAATGAGCCCCACCCTTGCCCAAGGAGGGGTTAAACGCTCAAGGGCACCCGCTCGACAATGCCATCCGAATACCACTCCGAGATTTTGGTCTTCGAGCGAACTCTGGTACCTGAGAATCATAGATAAAAGGCTGGGATAAGAATGAGGTGAGTACCCCTACATGACTTTCGCCTACCCCCCATCACGACAGGATCCAGTGCCGGCCCAAATGGTCGAATTCTTAGGATCTGGCTCGAGAAGCGATGGAGGCCACTCAAAGCTTGTCAACTAATGCGGTACCTATCACGTGGCCGGCTCAAGATGTTAGGAAAGCAACGCCTCACGAATCGTTCTGACTCCCGCTCCCGGGCCTTCAGGGTGACCGTAAATCGCTGAACCTGCTACAAGAACACTAGCTCCGGCAGCCTGCAGGTCAGCAGCATTATTAGCGTCAACTCCACCGTCGACCTCTAACTCCGCTGGACTGCCGTATCGGTCTAACAACCTCCGCGCTTGGGCGACTTTTTCCGTGCTACCCGGAATATACGCCTGGCCACCAAAACCAGGATTAACAGACATAATCACCAGAAGGTCTAGTTCTCCTAAGACATCGTCTATTTCCTCAAGGCTGGTCTCAGGGTTAAGAGCGACACCCGCCTTCACTCCTAATGAATGTATCTGGCCGACCGTGGCTATCAGGTCTGGACACACTTCAGCGTGAACAGTCATGAACGTCGCACCTGCTTCAGCGAATGACTGGAGGTATCGCTCAGGAGTTTCGATCATTAGATGCACATCCAGAGGCAGCTCTGTTGAGCAGCGGGCCCCCCTTGTGATCACAGGACCAATCGTGATGTTGGGGACGAAGTGCCCATCCATTACATCCACATGAATCCAATCGGCCCCACCCTCGTTTACTGCGCCAATCTCCTCACCAAGACGGGAGAAATCACAAGACAGTATCGAGGGAGCGATTTTCATGACTTTCGATCGACCTCTCTTGGTCCCGAGTGCGTGCCCAGAATCGCAAGATCGGCAACCTTCAGGAAGAGTCCACTTTCGACTACGCCTGCTCTCGCCTGTAGTTCAGCTTCAAGTTGAGCAGGTTCTTTGATACCATCTGAAAACCGGCAGTCAAGCATCAGGTTACCGTTATCGCTTTTAAAGGCTTCTCCATTATTCGTCATACGAACAGATGCCTTCCCCCCCCAATCCATAATGAACTGTACATGACCCCGAATTCCCCAATCAACAACCTCGATCGGAAGTGGAGATAGGGTGCCTAGCTGGTCAACAGCCTTGCTCTCATCTGCAATGATTAGTACCCGGTCTGAGGACTGAGCTACCATCTTTTCCCTGAGCAGTGCCCCTCCCATACCCTTTATCAGGTCCAGGTCTGGAGAGACTTCATCGGCACCATCAACTGTGAGATCAATCCGGCTACTATCACCTAACTCAATCAGACGAATTCCAGCCTTGTTAGCTTCATCGGTAGTGCGGTTTGAGGTAGGGATTCCAACCACATCCTTCAGTTCACTGGTCAGTAACCGGTCTCCGAGCAGCTCAAGAAAGTGTGCCACGGTACTACCTGTCCCCAGTCCCAGCACCATCCCATCCTGGACATGTTCTAGGGCGCTAGCGGCTGCCTGGCGCTTCAGGTGTTCCGCTGTTGAAGCTTCCATCCTGTTTGTATCTCTAGCGTGGATTGGGCGAAGCCTAAGCCTAAGTTGGATGACACGGAATACACGAATCTACAGGAGCACACGAAAGCATTCCAGTTTGCTTGTTAAGCGCTTGAGCGATCGAACAAAATAGATCAGTGACGTGGCCCAAATTCTATTCTGCTGCTGTGTCTATCCCTGAGAGTTGAGCGCTCACCTCCTCAAGTTGCTCTTGGACCGCTCTTAAAGATGTTCCGCCAATCGTATCGCGAACCTCTACAGATCTCTCCCAATCGAACACTCCGACCACATCTTCCTCAAAAGCTTCATGTTCATTCTGCAGAGTATCAATCGAAAGTTCACTGAGCGGGAGCCCTTCCTCCTCTGCGAGGCGGACCAACCGCCCAACGACTCCATGCGTTTCACGGAATGGAACACCCTTTTTCACCAGATAGTCCGCTAGGTCTGTAGCAAAAAGCTGAGTGTCTATTGCGCTCTCTAGGTTCTCCGCCACGAACTCAGCTGTTTTGATCCCACCCGCAAGTGCAGGAACTGTGATACCTAGTGTGTTGCATGTATCAAACAGAGCCTCCTTGTCCTCCTGCAGGTCCCTGTTATACCCGGTAGGGAGCCCTTTAAGCAGGGTCAGGAGGGTTACGAGATTTCCGTGGAGTCGTCCTGATTTGCCACGAGCAAGCTCGGCGACGTCAGGGTTTCGTTTCTGCGGCATGAGACTTGAGCCGGTACTAAATCCATCAGATAGGCGCACAAATCCGAACCCCGAACTGGAAAAAAGAACTAAGTCCTCAGAGAGTCTAGACATGTGAACGCCAATCATTGCACCCGCGTATAGGAGGTCGCAGATCCAATCCCGATCTGCTACAGCATCAACTGAATTTGGGCTCACTCGTTGAAATCCCAATTCATCTTTCAGCGCTTCCCGATCAACAGCGAATGGGCAACCTGCAATGGCACCGGAACCGAGTGGGAGGACCGCTGCAGCGCCTCTGGCTGCGTTGATACGATCAATATCCCGGAGGAAAGCAAATACGTGGCTTAGAGCCCACTGTGCAGCACGGATTGGCTGGGCCTGCTGTAGATGCGTATATCCTGGCATGGGAAGATGCAGCCCGCGAAGCGCGAGGTCTCGCAATGCTCGGATCAAGTTAAGCACTTCCTCTCGAATCTGATCACAAGCCCTCATTCCAAAAATCCTCACTCCCGTCGCAGATTGGTCGTTACGGGATCGACCGGTGTGAAGCTTCCCACCTAGAGACCCGACCTCCTCCACAAGCATACGCTCTACTACCGAATGGATATCTTCTTCCTGAGCTTGCCCAAGTCCATCTGTTTCAATGCGGAGCGCAACTCCCTGAAGCCCATTGATCACTGAGGCCAACTCGGTCTGAGTCAAAACCCCTGCACGTCCAAGTGCCTGAGCCCAGGCCTTGCTACCACGTATGTCTTCCCTCCACAAACAACTATCGACGGATAGACTTTGATTCAACTCAATCATCTCGGGTGCCATTACACTGTCGAACCTCGCACCCCATAGTGATCCATGTGCCTCAGGGCTTTTTACAGGATCTATCTCTTTGGGCTCGTCGCTCATTATCTAATCCTCAGAAAGGCATCTAGCTGGAAGGTCCATTCGGATCTCAGGAGCCCTTAGATTTTCTCAGAGTCCTCCAGCATCCGCAAACTCTGAGATCAACTGAGAAATTTCCTGGTCCAGCTCGTGAGCTTCCTTCTTCTGTCTCGCAGCAGCTCGAGTTGGCAGTCTAAACAGACGTATGAAGCCGGATGCGTCTGACTGGTCATACTTTGTGGATCCCCCAAAGCTGGCCAGATCTTCATCGTAAAGTGAGACCGGACTCGTACGAGCTGTTACCACACACGAGCCCTTGAAAAGCTTCAACTTTACAGATCCAGTGACGTTTCTCGACAATACGTCGGACATAGCCTGAAGGGCTTCTCTCTCCGGAGTCCACCAACGCCCCTCATAAACCATATTCGCCCATCGATCAGCCATCTGATCCTTCAAGCCCTCGGCTTCACGATCGATGGTGATTGATTCAAGATCTCTAATTGCCTTGTAGAGTAGCGTTCCACCAGGCGTCTCATAAACCCCGCGGGATTTCATACCGACCAAACGATTTTCAACCAAATCAGCCCGTCCAACACCATTGCGGGCCGCTATATCGTTACACTCCTCAAGGAGCTCAACAGCACCCATTGTTTTCCCATTTACCGCGACAGGTACGCCAGCCTCGAAGGATACTTCGACCCCCTCAGGCTTATCCGGAGCCAGTTCTGGAGTAACTGTCCAAAGAAACATCGACTCCTCCGGCTCGTATCCCGGATCTTCTAGCGGACCGCCCTCATGGGAAATGTGCCAAAGGTTCTCATCCCTTGAGTAAAGCTTTTCCTCGTCAATTCCTTCAAGCTGGATGTTCCGAGCCCGAGCGTATCGGACAGCATCTTCACGCGACTTTAGGTCCCATTCACGCCAAGGTGCCACTACCCTAAGATCAGGAGCAAGTGCTGCATATGTGAGCTCGAATCGTACCTGATCATTTCCCTTTCCGGTACAACCGTGTGCGAGTGCGTCCGCCCCAACTGCCCTTGCAATCTCTACCTGTCGTTTTCCTAGAATTGGCCGGGCCATAGCCGTGCCCAGCAGATATTTGTGACCGTACACAGCTCCGATCTTTAAGGTTGGCCATACGAAATCTTCTACAAACTCGCGCCTCAGATCTTCTCCGTAGAACTCAACCGCGCCTCTCGCAAGCGCCTCTTCCTCTAACCCGCCTAAACCTTCACGTTGCCCCACGTGACCGCTCATGCATACTACTTCCGCATTATAATTCTCTTTTAGCCAGGGAACGATTACTGATGTATCGAGACCACCGGAGTAGCCCACCACAACCTTCATAGCATCTTAGCCTTTTTGAGCCAAAGGCCCCAATCCCATTATTTGGAATACTTTCTAGCCGAATGGAAGAGGACCCAGAGCTCTAAGTTATAGCTCTAGTCTCAGTAGGTGAGTTGGCTGTTTGGATTCCGAGGGAGGAGCGAAGTAAGGGCATAAATATGCGTATTCCATGCATTAGGTCAACCTTAGTGGCCCGCCATTCCTTCAATTCGCTCCTGAACTGCGGTTGTGACCGCTGGGTCCCTTAGGACTACCAGTATCGTATCGTCCCCTGCTAGTGTGCCTAAGACCTCTGGCCACTCCTCCCAATCGATGCCCGCTGCAACCGTCTGAGCACCACCCTTTAGCGTCTTCACGACCAACAGATGCCCCACCCCTTCGGCTGATTGAAACAAGGTCGGGAGCAGAGAGGCTAGGGTGGGAGTATTCTCCCACTCATCTGGTGAAGAATAATGGGGAATCCCATCCGCTCCGGTCACCTTTACTAGCCTCAGTTCTCGCATATCCCTAGACAATGTTGCTTGTGTAACATCAGTGCCATCTACACGCAGAAGTTCTTTGAGCCCTTCTTGGTTAGTAACACGATGGTGCCTAAGAACTTCTAAGATCTTTTGGTGCCGCACTCGCTTACTCAAGCCACTGCCTCCTCTACGAGAATCCGAACGCGTTCGGGCTCAAATCCCATGCTTCGATCAATCTCTTTGCCTTCCTTGAAAAGAACTAAGGTAGGGATACTACGGATTGAATATCGTTCGGAAATGTTAGCCGCACGGTCCGTATCGATCTTCACAACCAGCATACGTCCACTCTGCTCCCGAGCAAGTTCGTCCACCAGTGGAGCGACCATCTTGCACGGCGCGCACCAATCAGCATAGAAGTCCACCAACACTGGGACTGAGGCTGCAAGTACGGTCTCGTCAAAGTCATCTTGGGAGACATTGACTGGTCTATCGAGGAGTATTGGCTTTGAGCAATTATTACACCGTGTCTGGTGCCCGCTACCGAACACTTCGACCCGGTTCAACTTTTCACAGAACTGACAACGCAAACTTACGGATTGATCTGGGAGGGGGGGCAAAGGGGTCCTCCGTATTTTACTTGATGAGGTCAAAACGCGAAGCTAGAGCAGCACAGACGTTTCATCAACGGGGTAGCCAGGGGGCGAAGCTGGCTACATGATCCGCCCATCATGACCACCCAGCAATTCCCATTGGACCGTTTTGCAGAGGCGAGAGCCCGCATCAGGCATGCTGTGCATAAAACGCCACTCATGGGATCTAAGGCCCTATCAAAGTGGATCGGTGTACCGGTTTACTTCAAGTGTGAGAATCTACAGAAGACAGGCTCCTTCAAAGTCCGTGGTGCACTCCATAAGGTCACGCAACTAACGCAAGAAGAGCGAGCCAAGGGTGTCGCAACGATCTCGGCTGGCAATCACGCCCAGGCAGTAGCTTGGGCGGCAGCTAGTGTTGAAGTCCCGTGCGTTGTAGTGATGCCAGAGAACGCCTCCCCGATTAAGGTAGCCGCGAGTAAGAGCTACGGAGCGGAAGTCATACTCCACGGGGATGCTAAGGCGGCGTTCGCAAAAGTCCTGGAGGTTTCGAACGATCGAGGACTTACGTTTCTACACCCATTCGATGACGAGGAGGTCGTCGCAGGACATGGAAGTTGTGCCCTAGAGATCGCCGAACAACTAAAAGAGGTGAGTTCCGTGATTGTCCCAGTGGGAGGCGGTGGGCTCTCCTCAGGCATCGCCGCTGCCATGGCAGTCCTAAAAACGGACATTTCAGTGTGGGGTGTAGAGCCAGAGGGTGCACCGAGCATGCACCGGAGCCTGGAGAGTGGCAAACCCATCCAACTCGACTCGACAAATACCATTGCAGATGGTCTGGCTCCACCTATGGCTGGGAGACTCAACTATGAGCTTTTGGCGAGGCACGCCCGGGGGGTGGTACTCGTTACTGACGACGAAATTGTTTATGCCATGAAGGCACTGTTGGAACGCATGAAGCTTCTAGTGGAGCCCTCTGGAGCTGCTGGCCTTGCAGCCCTCCTTACCAATAAGATACCGCTAGAACCAGATGCTCCCGTTGTGGTCATCCTCACCGGTGGAAATGCAGACCTCATTCAATTAAGCGAACTGCTGTCGCAAAACTCTTAGGAAGTACTGCCTCGTTCCTAGCCCCTAAATGAGTTGGTTGAGGCCATTTGCGGCCAACTTATCCCATGCCCTATCATCGCGCCCATGAATAGATCGGTATTTCGTCGCTATTTGCTTCCTGGCTTGGTTTTCCAATCCATCGTGATTGGAGGAGGCTACGGCACTGGTAGAGAACTCGTGGAGTTCTTTCTCGTTAAAGCCCAGGGCCCCATGGGCGGATTACTCGCAATCGGCGTGAGCACTGCAATATTCAGTATTGTTTCGATGGTCACATTCGAACTCGCCCGCGTATGGGGTGCTTTCGACTACAGGCACTTCTTTCAGAGGCTTCTGGGCCCTGGATGGAGAATTTTTGAGGGATGCTATTTAGGACTTCTCCTAATCGTTCTTGCGGTAGCCGCGGCAGCAGCTGGTTCGATAGCTGAAGAAACATTCGGGCTAGAGTATTGGATCGGTGTAGGCATCGTAATGTTGGCAGTAGGCGGACTAGTTTTTGGAGGCAACGAGTCTATAGAACGCTTTTTCTCCGCCTGGTCCATCCTGCTGTACGGCCTCTACCTCATATTTTTCATCTGGTGCCTAAGAAGCTTTGGTCCGCTGATTTCAGAGAATCTTACCGCAGAGCCAATAGGAACGAGCTGGCTGGTAGCTGGGGTGTCCTACGCGGGCTACAACCTGTCTGCCCCGTTCGTACTTGCCACCTTAAGGCTACATCAAACACGGAAAGAAACTTTCATCGCGGGTGCCCTGGCTGGTCCACTGGTGATGATTCCCGGACTGTTATTTTTCTTGGCGGCTGTTGGTCAATACCCGCAAATAACGAACGCCGTAGTACCTGCAAATGACCTATTAGAAATCCTGGGCTCCCGAAGTTTCCAAGTCGTCTTCCAGGTGATCTTGTTTGGAACTCTGGTGGAAACTGGCGCTGGATTAATCCATGCCTTTAACGAACGCATTTCAGGACTCAGGGCCGACGAGAACAAAGAGCTGTCCTCATGGGTCAGGCCTCTTGTCGCGGTCAGCCTACTCTCGATCGCAACTTTTGTCAGCCAGTTCGGGCTCATCGACCTTATCGCCAAGGGTTATGGCACGCTGACATGGGGTTTCGTCATCGTGTATGTGATACCGGTTCTGACGATAGGCGTCTGGAAGCTAAGAGGCTCTCACCCGTAGACCACACCCTGAGTCCTAGCAGTGTCGACCATTACTTTGTGATCAGTTTCGTCCTGGGAGCACATCAGTTGAATCGCCCACCCATTGATCGACGAGCGTAGCAGCAGTGACCTGACCTAACAGGTTTGTAGTACTGCGGAACATGTCAGGGATACGATCAATCCCGAGCAGAATGGCCAGGCCGGAAAGTGGTATCCCCACTGCGTCGAGTGCGGGAGCTAAAGTCATCACTCCCGAAGATGGCACGGGAGCAACGGTAAGCGCGGCGAGAAATGTAGCCAGTAGCGCGCCCCCAACAGCCGTTACCGGAAAAGGTACGCTATAAAGGTCCGCGAGAAAGACGATCGCAGCGCCCTGGAAAAGCGCACTTCCAGGGCGGTACATCGAAGCACCAAGAGGTATCACCAGATCAGCAACATGCTCCGACACATCAAGGTTTCTTTTGGATTCTTCTAGTGTTATCGGAAGAGCGGTGACAGTACTAGTTGTTGAGAATACGATGGACGCAGCACCAAACGTCCCCGAAAAAAATCTCTTCGGTCCGATACCGGCGATAACACTAAGTGGAGCCAAGTACATAAGGCCCAAATAAATCACAAGACCGAAAAGTACGCTCAAGACGAACACCGCGAGGCTCTGGATCAAACCCCAACCGAGTTGGGCGGTAACCGGAGCAACAAGGCCAAAAACACCTATCGGTGCGGTCCAGAGGATCCACCAAACCAGCTTGATCAATGCGTCACTAACAGCATCAGAAAAGTCCAAAAGAGTTCTGCGAGCTTCCTCTCGTAATGTCCCTGCAGCTGCACCAAATAATGCGGTGAATACAATCAAGGGGAGAAGTTGCCCGCTGCTAGCAGCCGCGAATGGGTTATCCGGAATCAATCCCAGCACGAAATCGACAAGCCCAGGCAACTCGGGTGCCTCTTGGTCCGTTGCCAAGGGTGTTACCAAATCGGGAGTGAATTGAATCCCAAGCCAAGACACCGCCATCCCGAGTAAGATCGCTGGGATAACAGTGACCCACATGAACCCCACACTAAGTCCCCCCAGACGCCCAAGTTTTCTAGGGTCCCCGAGTTTCGCAACTCCACTAAAAATCACCGCCATCACGAGCGGGATAATGACCATCTTGACCCCGCTCATGAACGCTGTCCCGAATGGTGCAGATCCAACCGCAACTATCATGAGGAAATCTGATTCTGTAACAGCAGCCAGTAGTCCTACAACGAGCCCAAGTACCAGTCCGATCCCTATGGCTAAGTGAAGCATGGTTAGCGGAACCCCCTAATGATCCATTGGTGAAGTCCGGGTCAGCACAGCGGTCACCAAAAGCACTGCGTGGGCGAAGAGTAGTTCAAGCGCTGCACTTTTCCTCATTGCTCGAGGCCCATCAACATCCAAAAGACGAGGTGTGATACGTCGCCAGTTCAGCAGTCCGGTTGATAACACGATAAACACGAGCCCGAGTTTCATCATCAAGGTCCGACCATACGAAGTCGTGATTAATGCACTGAGAGAAGGAAGATGCATCCACGCAGCCAGCGTCCCCGTCAACAACAAGACCACCACGGCAGGTAATGCTACACGGGAGAACATGGGCACGAGCTCCGGCAATAACGTGTAGTCGGCAGATTGACTCCTGGTTTTCCACGCTTGTTCTGAGAGGAGCACCAGCGTGAGTCCGCCAATCCAAACCCCTGCAGCACTCACATGTATCAGATCCCCGGGGATACTTATCCATCGGAGCCCCTCCGTTCCGTTTGCATGACCCGTCAGTGCAGGAAATACACTCAAGGCTATCGTTAACAGGGCCGCCATAACCCACCCGGCCTGCCTAGTCCACTTCAGCGATAGGAAGGCCACCATGACCAGTAACGAAGCGGCAAATCCGAAGATCCATGTTGTTCCCCAGGTAGTCCCGAATGCCAAAAGTTGGGCTTCCTCCGCCCAGGAAGCGAACGGGTCTCGAAACTCTTGGAGCTGCCTCAAGAAGACTAGGCTTAACGCTACCGGAAGAGCGACACCACCCATGCGCCCGAGTCTCATAGCCACACCTAGCGACACCTCAGCGCGTGACTTGGATATCGATTTTCCTACATCATGGGGTGGGATAAGAAGCCAGCGACCTGTGATCGCACCCCAGCAGGTGACCAGGCCTCCGAAGAGCAGCCATCCTGTGAGGATACCAAGAAGGGGCGTCACCCCTGTGACTTAGTGAGCGTCAACAGTGAATGAAAACTCATTCCTGACCACGTGTCCATCGTCACCGATCCCACGCCACGCCACCATGTGCGCACCAGCTCCAAGTTCACCCTCTACTTGCACGCTGTAGCTCTTGTGGTCCTCGCCGTCCTGCATAATCGGGCCGGTCTCCACTAGATCACCTGCTGGACTAATCAATCGAATTCCCACGGAATTGTCCTGTGGAATTTGCGTGAACCAGAGTTGAACAGCCTCCGGTGAAGGCAGGCTTGAGTCAGCCTCCGGTATGGATTTGACCAAACCGAAGTGGATCGTATCAAGGTCCGCTGTACTAGCTACCGTGGCCCCAACCGCCACGATGGTAACCAGAGCAAGAGCAGCAAACTTCTTTCTCATCTGATTCTCCTAATTGCCCGTGGGCTCCTGAACTCAATATACACGTTAGCTACGCTCTAGGAGAAGAATGCTACAGATCCCACATACTGGACCGGCTGCCAGAAAAGCAAATGCCCATTGCCAACCCAATGCACCCACTATTGCGGGCACAGCCTGGATCGTGACCATGGTGAGTAGGAAGCCAAGCGAGGTTTGCAACATCAAGGCAGTTCCTACTGAGTCCTGAGGGGCAACCTCGGTAACTAGTGCACTAAATTGGGCAGAGTCTGCAACCACAAAGAAGCCCCAAACCCAGGTGAGGCCAACCAGGAAAGCAAAGGGGGCATGAAATAGAACACCCGCACTCAAGCAGCATCCCCCACTTATGGCCATCGCCAGATTGACGACGCGACGCCGCCCAATGCGATCCGCTGCTACGCCACCCCAGACACACCCCAAGGCCCCCGCCGCGATCGTACCAAATACGACTAGATCTATAATCCTATCCGACACCGCTCCGGCCGCTGCAGCGAATAGGAACGCAGAAATCCAGGTCCACATGGCGTAGAGCTCCCACATGTGTCCTAGATAGCCTCCGGTCGCGAGCATGGTTTCTTTATGCCTCAAAAGCTTTCCGACCCGACTCCATTCAAACGCCCGGCTAGGAAAGGGATATGGACCGTCTCTATAGGCAGTAGCAACCAGGAGGGTCGCAAAAAGTCCAGCAATCGATCCACCAGCGATTACGGAGATTGTGTCCGTACCCCCGACCGCCTTGAGCAAATATGGTGTAGCCTTACCCACCGTCAGGGCTCCTACCACAGTGCCAATAGCTAAGCCTCTAGCCGACTGGAACCAAGTCGAGACCATCTTCATGCCCGGAGGATAAACTCCAGCGAGAAAGAATCCTGTGAGAAAACGCGCTGGCAGGGCTTCATTAAACCCATCCGCCGTAAGAAGAACGGCATTCGACGCTGCTGCTAAGAACGCGGATAGGGCAAAATATGCCCTCGATGGAAGTACATCGGCCAAGTTAAGTATCGCCCCCAAGGCCGTTCCTAAGACAAACCCAAGTTGGACAATCGTTGTGAGCCAACCCAGCTGGCTCGACGAAAGTGACCACTTGAGTTGTAGTTCTGGACCGATTGCAGTTGCGGTCATCCAGGATGTCAGCGATAGCAACATTCCAAACGAGACGACGGCCAGCATAGTCCATCGGCGGGGATCTCTATCTACATCACTGTGAATGATCCCCGTTTCCAAGTCTTCCCTTTCCGGGTTCACGAGCGAAAGAGTTGCTTGGCCACAAACCATACATTTGCAGGTCGCTCAGCTAGACGCCGCATATACCAAGGAAACCAAGATGGGCCGTAACTAATCAGCACCCGAACCACGTGCCCTGAGTTGGCTAATCTATATTGCTCGCGGCGTTCAATGCCGTAAAGCATCGCAAATTCGTAATCGTCTTTCCCGACACCCAATTCAGCTGCCATATGATTCACAGACTCAATCATCCGAGTGTCGTGAGTAGCAATCACAGGCCTCGCCATACCACCATTAAGTCGGGCCTCGAGAAGAACCCTGGAAAGTTGGAAGTAGTGCTCATCAACCTCACGCTTGTGGGGATATGCAACTTCTTTGGGTTCCTTGTACGCGCCCTTTACAAGCCGAATAGATGGATCCAATGGAAGAAGGCTTTCAAGATCATTCTCAGTCCGCCGAAGGTATGATTGCAGACATAAGCCCAGGTTGGTGTTCGTAAGCATCACGTTCCTAAAAACCTCCAGTGTCACATCGACGTAGTCAGAACTTTCCATGTCGATCCACACAAGAAACGGAGTAGATGCGGCCAGTCGCCTCAGTCTTTCTTGCGCGACCTCTGGCCCGAAGTCCAGACCCAACTGTGTGAGCTTTACCGATATTTCAAGATCAAGCCCGGCTTCACTCGCATCCTGTAATACACAGAGGTACTCATCCAGCACAACGTCAGCCTGATCAATCGAGTTAAGGTTCTCACCAAGCAGAGTGACGAGGGTTCCTATGCCCTTTGTCGCTAGCTCATCGGCCTCTGTGAGAGCTTCTTCCCAGCTCTCGCCAGGCATAAACCGACTGGTAGCTTGCTTGACGAAACCCATTCTCGGCAGGCGCTCGGCCAGAAAGGGATTTGTTGAAGCCCAGAGTAGGGCTTTACGCATCACGTAGCTGTCCTATTAGCTGTTGCGTTCAAGCGCTCACAAACCGGTACATCAGTCGGATCAATCGGTATGCTTCATCCATACTACGGGCCATATATCTGACCGTGTAGCCATCTACCTTTGACATTCCGGGGATCGATTGGAGTACATCCACATGAGTCGTTGACGTGAAGCGCATTTTGATTTCAACTGGTGATCCAAGTTCTAGGGGGCTGAACCCGTTACTGCTAAGTCGACCAAGTGCGACTCCTGTCATCTCGCGTAACATAGTCCTGACCACATCGGGGTGTCGGAGGCGAGCTGACGAAGGGGTTTCTGCCGTCTTTGTGGTCACTGTTTCAGATCCGAGGAGTTGGCCCAATTCAGCTGCAGCGGCTGAATCCCCTGAGACGAGGATCACGGGCACTCCAAGGCTGCCGGCAAATGCCGCATTCATTCCACCCTCGCCTACCTCCACATCATTTAGCCATAAACCTTTGACTGAACCACTCCCGGTGTGAGCAAGAAACCCATCTGGATCACCCGCCTTAGCATGATATCCAATGAAAATTGCGCCATCGAAGGAAGAGTCGAGCCCCTGCACCATTCCAAGCGGCTTAATAGATCCCTGGATGTAGCTAATCCTAGGATCAAGTTCTCCGTGTAGCACATTCTGATGATCGCCGTGAGAATCATTCACGAGGATATCAGCACTTGGAATGCGTTCGAAAATGGCTGCCACGACCGCGTTGACTTCCTGGGTCATGTATTGTCTAGAGGTCCCATAATCCTTACCACCACTACTCGTCATCAATGGCGATCCAACGCCCCCAATCCCCTCTAGATCGACCGAGATGAAGAGTTTTATTGACTCTTGTGAATCGGCCGGAGCGGGGGGCGCTAGGCAAGCACAAAGAGTGAATAGACAGACCTTCAAAACAAGTGAGCGGAGCTTCATAGTGCACCCCCGATAGGTGTATACCCAGCTGAGATCAAGGCCGCCCTATAAGCAGCCACGCTACCGTCAATGATAGCAGCAAGCTCTGATCTTATGGTCTCGGCTGCTGCTACTGCCTGATCAATCATGGTTCGGGTATTCTCAGATGGAGCCCCATCTTCACCTGTGATTCTACCAATCGGTTGAGCGATTACATCGGCTACGACATCACCACCGCAAGACCCCTGACATTCAGGACCGGTAAATAGACGTTGATTGAGCGCACGCAATGCCTCCCGAAGGTCCTGCCCTTCTTGCCTTAAATCGTCCTCATTCTCATCAAGCGTCTCCAACACATTTTCGACTCCAAGCATGAGTCGCTCCAACTCTTCCCTGGCCTCGTCTACGCTCCGTGTTATCTCAGCCATCATGACTAACGCTTCTCTCTTGGCGACAAGGTCTTCCATATCTCTTGGATTCCTCGGGTCCCCACTTACCTCCAAGTTCGATGAAGACCAGACATCACCAATTGATACCGTGACGGAATAGGTGCCCGGGAAAACGCTCATTTGTTCAGGAAAGCGCATCAGGTCAGCATCTCCTCCCGGTCTAAGATCCCAGGAGAATCGAGTCACTCCGGGGTTGGCGGAAACAACTTGTGAATAGACGGTATCCATGGATTCACTAGTCACCGTTACCTGCCCTTGGCCGCCCTCTACCGACCAAAAACTGATGAGAGCACCATTTGGTCGCGTCTCAGCCTGCTGCATCGCATGGCCAGTAGAGCGGTAGCCTATCGCTTCGGCGATGTTCACATCGTACGCGAGTGGTGGGGCAAAGACATGCACCATCGCATTTTGGATTGTTGGATCTGAGGCAAGCTCACGCAGCGGACGAATGTCATCCAGCACGATCAAGGCGCGTCCATGCGTGCCCAAGACAAGATCACCATCCCGCGGATGCACAATCAGATCCCTAATTGGTACAGCCGGCACACCAGATGTGTACCTCATCCAACTATCACCACGGTCAAGGCTTACTCTGAGTCCAAATTCAGTACCGAGGAAAAGTAGGTTTGGATTTTCTGGGTCTTCCTCAATCGCATGCACGAATCCGTCAATGTTCTCCGACGCAAGGGATGTCCACGTCAGCCCATAATCTTCAGTGACATATACATGGGGAGTCCAATCACCTCGCCGATGATCTTCAGCAACGAGATAGGCCCTGCCGGTTTGGTGTTTAGAGGGTTGTACGTCAGAGATCCAGATACCGTGCGGTAATCCCCCGATACTGTCTCGTACGTTCTCCCAAGTGTTACCTCCATCTTGAGTAATCTGCACATTTCCATCATCTGTACCGACCCAAATGAGGCCCTCTTCTAGGAAACTGGGACCGATTGAGATGATCGTGGTGTGTGTTTCCGCACCCGATGCATCGCCCGTTAATCCCCCACTCTCGAAGTACCGCTGCTTTGCCGGATCATCAGTCGTCAGATCGGGGGATATGATCTCCCAACTTCTTCCCTGATCTGTACTCTGATGTAGGTATTGGCTCCCAAGGTAAATCTTCTCAGTCTGGAAGGGGTCCGAAGTCAATCCTGCATTCCAATTGAATCTGAGTTCATCACCATCCGGATGGACTGGCCGAATACTACGCCGGGCCCCAGTTACTTTATCAAAATGCTGGAGGTTCCCACCTTGGGACATGGAATACCCAAAGTGATCGGGATCTGAGAAGTCAGGCATCACGCTGAATCCATCTCCTCCCCCAACGCGGAACCAATGTGCGTTCAGTATGCCTTTATTCTCCCAAACGGTGCTGGGCCCATACCATGAACCGTTATCCTGTAGCCCACCGTAGATATTGAATGGGAGGGCGTTATCAACTGATATATGGTAGAACTGGGCTAAAGGAAGATTCTCTACGAAACGCCAGGTATCCCCACGATCTGCAGTGAATGCGATTCCTCCATCCTCACCAAGAATCATGCTTTGGGGGTTCTGCGGGTCAATCCAAAGCTCGTGGACATCGCCATGAATGATCTGACTGGGAACAACAGTCTCCCAATTCCGCCCTTGGTCCTGACTAACATCAATGGACCCGTGTAAGCGATAGATACGATTCTCGTTCTTAGGGTCTACACGGATGTCAGCGTAGTAGAACGGACGCGGGTTAATCCCTGGATTATCAGAAATAGTTACCCAGTTTCGTCCACCATCATCGGACCGTATGAGTGCCGATTTCTCCGCCTCCACTAGTGCATAGACTACGTTCGGATCGGACTGCGCTATCGCCAATCCAATCCTTCCCAGCTGACCCTCTGGCAAACCGTCTTCCGATGTTAGCTGTTCCCACGAGTCTCCACCGTTGTAGGTCACGAATAGTCCTGAACCCTGACCCCCGGACGTGAGGAACCAGGGATCTCTCCGGAACTCCCACATCGCAGCAAAGAGCTTATCTGGATTAGAAGGATCCATGACCACATCCGCGATACCACTACGAGGGTTTTGCCAGAGAATCCGATCCCACGTCCTTCCACCATCAAGCGTGCGGTAAAGGCCGCGTTCCTGCCCATCCGACCAGGCGGGTCCCATTACTCCTACATATACGATGTCTGGATCAGTGGGGTGAGTGATGATTCTGTGGATCCGTTCGGACTGGCGAAGTCCCATCAGTCGCCACGTGTGACCTCCGTCTATTGATTTGAAGAGGCCCCGCCCGACTCCAGCACTATTTCGTGGGTTCCCCTCGCCCGTGCCGACCCAAACGATATCGGGGTTCGGCTGGAATACGGCGATAGCCCCAATACCGAGAACATCTTGATCATCAAAGACGGGAGTCCAACTGATACCGCCGTTTTCAGATCGAAATAGACCGCCCGTTGCACCTCCTACATAGATGATATTCCGGTCGGCTAACGCGACTTCGACGTCGGAGACGCGGCCACTCATCCCGGCTGGCCCAATCTCTCTCGCTCGCATGCTCCCGAATAGCTCGGGACGCTCCTGCGCACCCAGCGAAAATCCTGTCAAAGTGATTACAAGAAAACTCCACAGAAGGCCTTGCTTCATCGGATGCTCCTAATACGTGTCTTACGAATGCCAGTCATCTGGCAGGCTTCAGATTAGGCTTCGTTTCCCAACGCTGCTAGCGCCTCCGGCGCCCAACAAGTCAGGACGTGATCCATAAAGCCTTCATCTACTCAACTGCTTGTGCTAGCCTCCGCGCTGAACAACGTGTCCTTAGTGCTTAAGCGGGTTTTTAGATGTTTACTCAAATACCCAATTTAGCTGCGTTCTCGCCCAGGCAATGCCTCATATGCTAACTGAGCTCTTCCTCCTGGCCACCCTGGGCACCGAACCTGACTCAATACGCTACAACGGACGTATGGGTGAACTCGAGGTCAGCCCGCCGAAGCTAGTTGATCCGGGTATTAACGTCGACGGGCTTTTGGATGAGCAAGCATGGAGCACTGCTGCCATTCTTGGGGGCTTTACTCAATACGTTCCCGTTGAAGGGGTCGAGCCATCAGAGCCCACAGAGATCCGGGTATTTTACACCGATGAGGCGATCTATTTCGGTATTCGCGCATACGATAGTGATCCAGATGAGATTTTGGCACGCTTCGGTGAACGTGACCGTATAACCTATAACGATGATTGGGTCCGGATCATCCTGGATACCTTCGATGACCGCCGGCAAGCATACGCATTCGCAATCAATCCACTCGGTTTGCAGTCCGATGGCCTAATCGTAGAGGGCAGCTCCAGCGGATTCGGTGGGCAAAGTGGTGGAGGGCGACACGGTGGTGGTGGTGGTAGCAGTTTTGGCGGCGGCAGTTATGGTGGGCGGGTATTTCAGGTGGATTTCAATCCTGACTTTATTTGGGATTCCGAAGGGATCGTCGACAGCGAGGGCTGGACCGGAGAGATCCGGATTCCATACGTGTCCCTGCGCTTCCGTGAAACCCCGGAGCAGGCCTGGGGCATCCAGGTAACCAGAGAGGTTAAGCGTACCCGGTTCCGCCAATCTTGGGCGCCTCTTACGAAGGATGTATCAAGTTCTCTCGGACAGAGTGGACGGCTCGTCGGCCTACAAGAGATTCACCCCCGGCGTTTGGTCGAGCTAAACCCAGTCGCGACAGGGATTCGGGCAGGGACAAATACCACGGGAACTTTCCTCAAAAGTGACCCAGATGGTGAATTCGGTTTCAATACTCGGATAGGTGTCACGCAGAATATGGTGCTGGATGGCACTTACAATCCGGATTTCTCTCAAATCGAAGCTGATGTTAGCCAGATCACAGTCAATGAGCGGTTTGCGCTCTTTTTTCCCGAGAAGAGGCCCTTTTTCCTCAACGGCACCGAAATTTTCAACACACCTCAACGGCTTGTTTACACTAGGCAAATCGTTGACCCAGTCGGTGGCTTAAAACTCACCGGGAAACTCGGCAACTTTAATATCGGTTATATCGGAGCACTGGATGACAGTCCAAGCTCGATTATGGGGGGCAGCGGCAGAGCACGCTTCAATATGATCCGCGCACGCGGGGATATCGGTACCGGCTCGACAATCGGGGTGCTCTATACCGGGCGGAACATGACAGACGGCTCAGGAGCATTCAATCGCGTGGTGTCAGGTGATGTGCGTCTCCTCTTGGGTGGTCGCTACGCCTTAACTACTCAGGTGGCTGGCAGTGTAGACCGTTTGGATATGGACTCTCAATCAACCGGGTTTAGTCCACTCATCATGGCCTCTATTGATCGGTCAGGTCGAGAATTCACTTGGAATGTGACCTTTACAGATATTCATCCTGATTTCAGGGCACGAAGTGGGTTCATTACACGGGCGGGTGACACCCAGCTTGATGCCAGGATGACGCTGAACCGATTCGGTCGCCCTGGAGCTATCCTCGAGCGAACGTCGATCACTGCTTCCGCCCAAAACTTCTTCGACCACAATGATTTTTGGAGTGGATCCGGCTTATTCGAGCACGAGCTGAACGTCATGCCGAGCTTCACATTCCGGGGTGGGAGAACTCTCACTTTCATGATCAGGAACGGATATTTTCGTTTCCAACCTGAACGATATGCCAACTATGCGACCCTAGACGAAGACGGATCCCAAAGCCCTTTCCTAACGCCAGAGGCACTCAAAAACCTGAAAGCGTTCATGGTTTTCCCTAGGATGAGGCTCACCAACGAATTCAGCCTTAACGGGAGCTTCACGGTCCGAGAAACAGCCATCTTTGCAGAGGCTTCTCGGGGATTCGAGTTGCAAGCACGACCCGAGATTCAATGGAGCCCAACAGATCGCCTCGAACTCTCTCTGGACCATACATTCTCAAAGATTTCTCGAAGCTCAAGTAAGCGGCAAGCTATGGTTCCAAACGAGATCTATTCGACTGTGCACATAACAAATATCAAAGCCCAATACCTCTTCAATAGGGCTTTAATGGCACGGATGATCCTGCAATATGACCTCGATCAACGTGAAGCACTCAAGGACCCAACTACTGGTCGCCAACTGGCAATCCTCGGACAGGCTCAAGGGGCCCGCTCGACCGGGGAGTT
>Ga0207962_1000025_pt1 | contig 39221 bp, 33 predicted proteins | sample Knorr_S15_td_AAI_FD_185603 | JGI IMG/M metagenome (GOLD analysis project Ga0207962, IMG submission 185603) | Marine microbial communities from Southern Atlantic Ocean transect - Knorr_S15_td_AAIW_ad_750m_LV_A (SPAdes) (version 2) | ecosystem: Environmental > Aquatic > Marine > Oceanic | place... | reverse complement strand
ACGCTATCCCGGTGGGGACGTCTCTGATGGCCCAAGAGCGGATTGCATAGGGAAATTCACTCTCCTGTCCTGAGGCTGCCCAGGGGGAAACAAGAGCGGTCGCTACCGCCAGGCTATAGATCCACCTCATCGATCTCATCGACATTGAAGCTCCATCCTAAGCCCTTGGAAAAGTTGCCCCATGGTCACCATGCTGACCATGAACTAGCCCTGTAAAGCACTGTCTTCGTGGGAAATATGGGAGCATGCTCAGCACCATGATATGTCTACTTTCTAAGCTAATTTCCGTCTGATCAACACACGGACAAGGCTACATAGAATCACTAAATCGCATTGCTACCATTTGCGTCACTTGCCTTGGTCTCGGATAATCCTCCGACTCCCGACTGTCGGGAGCTTCGCGTCCGGCACTACAATTCAGTGGAGTCGGCTGGTTCAGGCAACGATTGGGACGGAGGAATAGATGAGCGCGTTGGTTCTGATGGTGGTGGGCCTCGGGGCTTTCACTGCAGGGTACCTTCTCTATTCACGCTTCATCTCGGAACACATCTTCCGATTGGATCCGGAGTTCCGAACGCCAGCACACGTCCAGGAAGACGGTGTAGACTTTGTGCCCACAAACCGGTGGGTACTATGGGGGCACCACTTCACCTCGGTAGCAGGGGCTGCTCCAATCGTCGGCCCGGCAATCGCAGTGATCTGGGGATGGCTGCCCGCGTTCCTATGGATAACTCTTGGAACGGTTTTCTTCGCCGGAATCCACGATGCTGGAGCGCTCTGGGCCAGCGTGAGGAACGAAGGCAAATCCATCGGGGCGCTAACCGAGTCGGTCGTAGGAGAGAGAGCACGCTCCCTCTTTATGATCGTAATCTTCCTACTTCTCCTGATGGTCAACGCTGTATTTGCCATCATCATTGCCGGACTCTTCGTAGACTTCCCAAGTAGTGTGATCCCGGCCTGGTTCGTCATCGCGGTCGCAATCACGATTGGATACTTGCTCTACCGTCGGGGTGTTGCGCTCCTGTGGCCATCTATTATTGGAGTAACTCTCCTTTATGCGTCCATGGTCGTGGGGAACCAAATCCCTCTCAGCCTCCCAGAGTTGGTGTTCGGACTCGGTGCTCCAGCTTTGTGGGTGGTCATACTATTTGCGTACGCGGCCATCGCCTCGCTTCTTCCGGTTTGGCTCCTTCTGCAGCCACGGGATTACATAAACGGCCTTCAACTCTTCATTGGGCTCGGAATTTTCTTCCTCGCGGTTTTGATAGCTCAGCCCGAGGTAGTAGCACCAATGATCAACTCATCGGTACCCGACGATGTGCCTTCGCTGATTCCACTTCTGTTTGTGACAATCGCTTGCGGTGCATGCTCCGGATTCCACGGGCTCGTGTCGTCCGGGACCACTTCGAAGCAGGTCAACAATGAGCAAGACGTGCGCTTTGTAGGCTTCTTGGGCACGGTCGGAGAAGGTGCCCTGGCGCTCGCTGCGATCATCGCGTGCACGGCCGGCTTTGCGACTCTAGGGGATTGGGAGGGCTATTACACAGCCTTCGCCTCTGGTGGCTTACCGGCCTTCGTACAAGGTGGGGGGGGGATTCTAGCGACTGGCCTCGGACTTCCTGTCGCGCTCGGCGAGACTCTCCTAGCAGTGATGGCCATCCTATTCGCTGCTACGACCATGGATACTGGTGTCAGGCTGCAGCGTTATATCGTCCAGGAGGCGGGCACGATTTACAACATCCCCGCTCTGACTGGAAAAGGACTATCCACCGCGGTAGCTGTAGGGTGCTGCCTAGCTTTAGCCTTTGGTGCAGGGGGAGGGGGAGGAACCGGGGGACTCGTGATCTGGCCCCTATTCGGGACCACGAATCAGCTTCTTGCAGCCCTCACGCTCCTAGTGCTGAGTGTATTCCTACTGAAACAGAGCAGACCTAGTAGATATACCTTTGTCCCCTTCCTTTTCCTTCTAACGATGACGGTTTGGGCCCTCCTCATTCAGCTGAAGGCCTTTTTCGAGAACGAGCAGTTCTTCCTTCTCGGTCTCGACCTCGTAATCCTAGTGACTGCGATCTGGGTAGCGCTGGAATCTGGCTCGGCGTATCAGAAAGCTCGTAAGGGGGAGAGCAGCGCCTAGGCAACCCCAACCTGGGGTGGCATGCGATGCCCAAAATCATGCCAAATAGTGAAGTCAAAGAACGATCTAGCGTCATTCTGATCCGGGAGTGGGAACGTCAAATGTCTGCCTCCGGATGCTGCGGCCGCCTAGAGGGAGATTTCCTCCAGCGCCGGGGGGAGCGCTGTTTTCCAGAGCGGAGGGCAGTTATGGAGGCTATGGGTCCGCTTTACCGTGATCTTCGATCTCGCTACGGTGACGAGGTTGAAATCCATGTTGTGGACCCCCGTAATCTCTTTACAATCTTTGCTCTTATACTTCGTGATGCGCGTGCTCATAGTTTGAGTGTTTGGAAGGCCCTGCGGACCCTCTTCCGCATCCCGGTTACGGGGGTCGTCGTGAACGGACGACTTCTTGCGCGAGGTCGATGGCCTGACTTTTCGGAGTTGAAAGAGGTGTTGGGTGATCCAAAAACCACGCGAGAGGAGGTCTCTGGTGGACTGGCGTGAACGGCTAACTCGCGCCGGAGAACTCCTGCACGAGTTTTATCAAGGACGTCACCGAGGAGCTCTAGCTAGGGAGCGGCGCCAGGAGGACGATCTTTTCATGCTCTTGGTATTTTCAGAAATGATGGGGATCGAAAACCCGTCGAGCTACTACACGCTGGAGCTACTGCCTCTCTTGTATGAGGGGTTCCACGAATGGCACATCCGTATGGGCATGGATCACTCTCCGCTTGAGCACTTTCGCTGCTGCTGAGGTCATCTAGAACCCATGAACTCCCTGCCTTTAGAGGGCCACTCAATTCTCTTCGTGGGCGGCAAGGGTGGCGTGGGCAAAAGCACGATGGCCGCGTCTCTTGCAGTCCATCTGGCTGACTCAGGAGAGCAGATCCTCCTGGTATCGACCGATCCCGCTCACTCGTTAGGAGATCTATTTGGAACCTCTGTGGGTGACCGGAAACGAGAGATTATCCCCGGCCTACATGCCCTCGAGATCGACCCAGGACAGGAGGTAGAGAGGTACCTGGCTCGCGTGAAAAGTGCGATGCGGCACTACGTGCAACCTGCGATGTACTCCGAGATCGAGCGTCAGATAGAACTCACCCGCCACTCGCCTGGTTCTGAAGAAGCGGCTCTCATGGACCGAGTGACCTCTTTAATGGAGGAGGGGACAACCTCTCACGACCGGATCATCTTCGATACGGCGCCTACGGGGCATACTCTACGGCTTCTTGCTCTGCCAGAGATCATGGCAGCCTGGACGACAGGGCTCCTCAAGAGTCGCGATCGCTCAGCTTCTCTCGGGAAAGCAGTCGACCGGCTTCAAGGACGCGAAAAGGCTAGTGGCGACGAACTTGCTTGGTTCGATGACGTTAAGGAGGAGGCGACGGACGAGCGCACCCAAAAAATCCAAGAGGTGCTCCTTGAGCGGCAGCGGCGTTTTTCCCGGGCCAGGCGACTGCTCCTAGATCCTGACACTACTGCCTTCATACTCGTCCTGATACCCGAAAAACTACCCATTCTCGAAAGCGAGAAAACACTAAAAGTTCTGAAGAAGCATAAAGTTCCTGTCGCTGGGATGGTCGTGAATCGAACTCTTCCAAACAACCAAGCCTTGGGAGAATTCTTAGAGAGTCGGCGCTCACAGGAAGCGAAGTACCTGCAGCAAATAGAGAAAGCCTTCCCGAAACTCCCGCGTGTGCAAATCCCTCTCCTATCCCGCGATGTGCAGGGGATTAACGCCCTGAGAGAGGTCGCTCAACACTTGCTGATTGACCGATAACGCTGGATAGCTCAAGGGACCCGTGTTCCTACGCAGAGGTCGGGCCGTACCCAAGATCAAATCTAGCCAACAGCCTTATCTGGCTTCCCCTCGTACGAGGTACTAATCTGGCTCCAATTCTAGATGTCAGATTATGGAGGATTAGTCATGCGCTGGTGGCGTCCTTCGGTAACCCTTTTGGGTACCGTACTTCTCTTCGGGACACCGATCGAGGGGCAAGTTATACCCCTCGGACAGCGGAGTTTTAATGAACAGGTGCTACGGCCTTCCGGCCAACCGGTCATTCCACTCTATGAGGGCTGGTACGAAAACGCAGACGGCACGTCCGATATTTGCTTTGGGTATTTCAACCTAAATACTGACGAAGCCGTTGATATTCCTTTGGGGCCAAACAATTTCATCGAACCAAAAGAGTTCGATGGGATGCAACCCACTCACTTTGACCGTGTGCCAGAGGCTAACTACAGGCGGCACTTTTGTGTCTTTACTGTCACAGTGCCCAGAGACTTTGGACAGGGGCGCGTCGTGTGGACCCTTGGTGGCCGGGGTGAAGCACTGTCTACTCCCGGCAAAGTGATCCCACCATATGTGCTGGACGAGCCAGATGCAGAGGCAAGGGGGGTGATAGCACCGGTGCTGAAACTAGAAGCAGATGGCCCCCAATTCAGAGGGCGCAGTGGCTTCACTGCAGTAACACGTACGGTGGCCGCGGGGGATGATTTAGAACTAACGGTCTGGGTAGATCACCCGGCTCCCAGAAGTTGGGTAGGCTGGAGCATGCACCAAGGACCTGCCCAGGTTGAATTTAGCCGTGCGGAAATCCAGGTAGACCAGGCCACAGGCTCAGGCACGATAACGGCAAGATTCAGTGAACCCGGCGAATACCTCATGCGGGTGCAGTCAATTTACTCGACAACATCTTTTGAATACCACTGCTGCTGGACAAACGGGTACGTTCCGGTCACGGTCACCCGTTGATGGGCAGCACGACATTCCATCCCGGCTTAGTAACGAAGGGGGGCAAGTCATGACCCGACAAATCGTATCCTATCAGCGCTTACTGCACAGCTTCGGCACTGTCATACTAGCATTCGCAATGCTTATGGCACTCCAAGTGCACTCGGTGGTTGCACAGGAAGTCACTTTCTCAAAGGATGTGGCACCGATCCTGTATGAAAGTTGCGTCGAGTGTCATCGGCCTAACTCGTTCGCTCCAATGTCCCTTCTCACCTATGAGGATGCTCGGCGCTACGCACCCCGGATAAGGTCTCGAGTGCAGTCGCGGAGCATGCCTCCATGGCACGTCGACCGTACGGTTGGAATTCAGGCCTATGAAAACGATTACTCTCTGACAGAGAGAGCGATTGAGACGATTGTTCGATGGGTGGATGACGGTGCGCCATGGGGTGATGAAGCGGACATGCCACCCCCACCCGAACTCTTAGAGGGTGGTGCATGGCAGCTGGAGAATAGGTTCGGTCGTCCACCAGACGTGATCGTTCGATCCACCCCCTACGATGTGATTGAGAACGGTCAGGATCAGTGGTGGGGTCCAACCGTGCCTTTTGCCGGGCTTGAGGAAGGCCGCTGGATCAAAGCGTATGAATTCAAGCCATCCTGGCCACTAGGCCTTAGGGTAGTGCACCATGGTCACGCGACCCTCCGAGCGGGAGGCCAAAACATCGGAATCGCGCATTATGGAGTCGGTAAACGTTACGAGACCTTCCCTGACGATGTTGGGATGCTATTCCCGGCAGGTGAGGCTGCTGTGACATGGAACCTGCATTACTTCCCAGTCGGTGTGGGAGCCCCGCAGGATGTTGTGGAAGTCGGGCTCTGGTTCTATCCGGAAGATGAAGAGCCAACAATAGAAACCCGGGGAGAGGTTCTGATGAGGGTAGACCGCATGGGTGGTATGCCCAGAGGTGGGGATATCCTCATCCCACCCCATGGACAGCAGGTATTGCAGGGTGCCCACGTTCTCGACCAGCCTACCCTGATTAACAGCTTCCGGCCGCATATGCATATGCGGGGTAAGGAAATGTCCATCGAAGCCATTTATCCAGATGGACGCCGCGAAGTGCTCGGCAAGGTCTCGGATTACAAACACATATGGCAGATCAGCTACCAATTTGCCTTAGACCAAAAACCTCTACTACCGAAGGGTACAGTGCTTTTATTCACTTCCGTATTCGATAACAGCACTGCTAATCCGCTCAATCCTGATCCTGAACAATGGGTCGTGTTCGGCAGGAGGGGCGTTGACGAGATGTCCCATATGTGGGTTGGGATTACCGAATTAGAACAAGAGGAATTTGAGAGGCGCATCGCTGAGCGAAAAGCGAAACTTGTCTCGCAGCAAGGCCAGGGCGGATCGGAAGAGAAGCGTTAAGGTGAAGGCTTGACTGAGACCTCCTTTAGGCCTGCTGCACCAATGTGCGCAAAGCAGGTAGCGTGTGCCCTTAGCCTGATGATTGGCACCATGTTGCCAGGAGCCCGGGCTTTAGCCCAAGGCGTAGAGCAAGATCAGCAAGCGACATATACCAATGGACAGGCAGAAACCGGAAGTACCATATACAGCCAGGCCTGTGCAGACTGCCATCTCGCTGATTTGAGAGGCTCATTTGAAGCACCCGAGTTGTCAGGCCCAAGTTTTCGCCGGATTTGGGGAAGCCGTCTGGTATCGGATCTTCTGAATTTGATCCAAGAGACGATGCCTCCGGAAAACCCTCGCTCGCTGACAACCGAACAGGTGACTGCAGTCGCCGCCTACTTGCTGCGCGAGAATGGGATTCCTCCAGGTGATACGTACTTGACCTTCGCGTCGCTCGGGCAAGCGATCGCAGGAGAGGAAACCGACAGGCCTGTAAGTACCAATCCCATCCGTCCCCCAGTACCTGGCCGGATCGGAACTGGACCCTCTGGTACGGGCGTAAATGCTGCACCAGAGGTAGCAGAAATCTCCGAGACCCCGACCGGCGTGACCCGAACGTATCGTACAGCATCTCAATTTACGTCAGTGTCCGATGAAGAGCTGGCCGACCCGCCGCGGGCTGACTGGCTTCACTGGCGAGGCACACCCGGAGCTCAAGGCTATAGCCCGCTAGGCCAGATAAATCGTGGAAATGTCCACCGACTGCAGCTCGCCTGGGTGTGGGGAATGGAGCCTGGCATCAGCCAGCCATCATTCCTCGTTCGGAATGGTGTCATCTTCCTTCCAAATCAGGCAAACGTGATCCAGGCGGTAGACGGGAAGGATGGAACTCTACTTTGGGAGTACCGCCGACAATTTGCAGAGGGAACAAGTATTGGTCGTGGCCACCTTAGGAGCCTGGCGCTGTGGGAAGACCTTGTTTTTGTCGCTACAGCTGATGCCACACTAGTCGCCCTAGATGCTCGCACTGGCATCGTCCGCTGGGAAACTGTGGTCGCCGACCACGATCTAGGCTTCTCCTATACCTCCGGCCCAATCGTCGCTGACGGCAAAGTGATCGCCGGGATCGGTGGCTGCACTCGCCTACAGGAGGAGAGTTGCTTCATCACGGCCCATGACGCCCGAACGGGTGAGTTATTGTGGCAAACTTACACAGTCGCTCGTCCCGGTGAACCCGGAGGTGATACGTGGGGAGAATTGCCGTTCGAGCTGAGGGGTGGAGCAGATATCTGGATTCCCGGGAGCTGGGACCCAGAACTTGGCCTCGTGTATTTTGGTACTGCACAGGCAAAACCTTGGGTTGCCGCTAGCCGAGGACTGACAACGGCTGACTCGACTCTCTATGCCAATTCAACACTGGCGCTGGATGTAAATGACGGCCGGATCGTCTGGTACCGACAGCACGTACCTGGGGAAACCCTGGATATGGACGAGGCCTTTGAGCAGGTCTTAGCTACCGCTGATGGCGTCCCGGTCCATTTGTCTATCGGAAAAAGTGGGATTCTATGGAAACTCGATCGGCGGGACGGGTCCTTTCTGGGACTCACAGAAACCGTATTCCAAAACGTCTTTGAGAGCCTCGATCGTGAGACTGGAGCCGTCCGATACCGTAAAGATATCCGAGAGGCACGGATTGGAGATTGGCTTTCTGTCTGTCCCTCTACCGCAGGAGGACACAACTGGCCGAGCACAGCCTTCCATCCAGGAAGCAATCTATTGATCGCTCCGTTGAGCCAGAGCTGTATGGAGATTGCCGGGCAAGACATCACTATAGAGGCCGGACGAGGTGGGTCTGGCGCAGTACGCATGTGGATGTCGATGCCTGGGAAGGAAGATCTGTTCGGGAAGTTGGCTGCATATAACGTAAACACCCTCGAAGAAGCTTGGAGTGTGGAGCAGAAAGCCCCCTTCCTAACCGGAGTGCTCGCTACAGGAGGGGGCATAGCGTTTGTTGGAGACTACGACCGTTGGGTCAAAGCCTACGACGTAGAGACGGGGAAACCGCTCTGGGAAAGCCGCCTGGCTAGTACCGTCGAGGGGTTTCCTGTGACGTTTGAAATTGACGGCATTCAGTACTTTGGCATCCCTACAGGAAGAGGAGGAGGGAGTCCCTGGAGAATCGGAAACTTCCTAACCCCAGACCTTGTGAGTCCGGGTGGCCACAACGCGCTCTATGTCTTCCGACTTGGCGAGTCCTGAGTTGAACCCAAGGGTAAATCCACTTCTGAGCTCTGGGGTCAATTTTAGAATGACGCTTAGCCTTCTGAGTGCCTTATGTCTTGCATTAGTCACGGCTTGCACGACATCCCAGTCATCTGGCACGCAGTATCGCTCCATCGACGACTGGGCCAAGCTACCCGAGGGGAGGCAGTGGGGTGCCGTGACTGGTGTCTTCCCTGATCCCGATGGCGAACACATTTGGGTACTCGACCGGTGCGGTGAGAATAACTGTTTGGGCTCAGACTTAGAGCCCGTCTTCAAGTTCGATCTTGAGGGGACTCTGGTTACCAACTTCGGGGCCGGACTCTTCGCGTGGCCACACGGATTTTATGTGGACCATGATGGGAATGTTTGGGTGACTGACGGACCGACGGGAGCGCGCGCGGAAGCCGCAACAGCTGAGGATAAAGGACAGCAGGTGTTCAAGCTTAGCCCGAATGGCACCGTGTTGATGACCCTAGGCGTTGCTGGTGTCATAGGTGGACCCCAGGCCAAGAATCGCTTCAATGGACCTTCAGACGTGCTAGTTGCTCCCAATGGCGAGATCTACGTGTTGGATGGTCATGGAGAGGACGGGAACAACCGGGTAGTCAAGTTCACCGCCGAGGGTCAATTCATTAGGACTTGGGGCACATCAGGTCCTGGGCCTGCTTCTGGTGAGTTTTCCGATGCACACGCTATCGCGATGGACTCACAGCAAAGGATTTTTATCGGAGACCGACGGAATATCCGCATCCAAATCTTCAACCCTGATGGCATCTTCTTGGAACAGTGGACGCATTTCGGTCCACCCAGCAACATTTATATCGACCAAGAAGACATGATGTATGTGACTGACACGCAGACGGGAGCGTTACCGGCATGGTATGCTGAACGTCGTGGCGAAGATTGGACGAGAGGAATCCGCATCGGCGATACAAATACCGGCCAAGTGATCGCGTTCATCAATAGTGACGCGGAGTTCGTAGCAGCAGATCGCACAGGCAACCTTTATGGAGCACACGTACCTGGCCAGATCCTCGTGAAGTATGAGAGGGTCCGCTAGTAATGGAGGACCGGTGATGTCAAATCCAGGAAGAGCAGGACTAATAATTCTCTCACTAAGCATGGCAGTCGTCTTGATCTCCTGCAGCGAAGATCAAATCCAGGAAGTGTCGTATAGTCTGGTCGAGGGATGGGCAGAGCTGCCTGAAGGAATTGAAGCCTGGGGGCAGACCATCGGTGTAGAAATTGATACCGGAGGTAACCTTCTGGTCTTCCAAAGGTGTTTCGCAAGTAACTGCATTGGGCGAGATGAAGTACCAGCGTTCCTGAAATACAACTCGGATGGAAAGCTGGTCGATAGCTGGGGTGAAGGACTGTTCGTGTGGCCCCACGGCTTCTTCTTGGATTCTGATGGGAACATCTGGACGACAGATGCGCGCGGCAGAGAAGGAAAGGGTCAGCAGGTTCTGAAGTTCAGCCCCGACGGCAGAGTGCTCATGGCGCTCGGTACTCCAGGTGTTGCGGGAGATGGACCGAATACCCTCAGCGGTCCAACAGATATTGCAGTAGCCCCAACCGGCGAAATTTTTGTCGCAGACGGCCATGGAAACAACCGAATCGTGAAGTACTCAAGCGATGGGGAATTTCTTATGGAGTGGGGCCAGGAGGGCACCGGACCTGGGGAGTTCAATGAACCCCATTGTCTTGCCTTCGATTCGGAAGGCCGACTCTTTGTCGGTGACCGTGTCAACCAAAGAATCCAGGTGTTCGATCAAGATGGTCGCTACCTCGCCGAGTGGCCCAATATCATGGCGAGCGGAATTCACATCACTCAAGACGATGTGGTTTACGTTGCTGATTACCAGCTCCGAGAGGGCATAGTGATCGCCAACGCTAGTGATTTTTCAGAGGTGGGCTTTATCTCTGAGGCTCTTCCGGAAGGTGTGACGGTGGACGTGGAAGGCAATGTCTACGCTGGAGAAGTCTTACCGCGTAATCTGAAAAAGTTTGCCAAAACCCTTGGGCCTCCTACGACTGTACCCTAGGAATGAGGAAGCAATGAATGAGAATGGAAATAGCCTGATGACTTTCGTTAATGGGGACAGCATAACTCGCCGGGCTATGCTGCTCTCTCTACCAGGTCTAGCCTTCACCTCGCGTCTCATAGCACAGCACCAGGTCGCACCGCTCAGCATTGCAGGGCTGCAACAAATAACGCTCGCGGTGTCAGATATCGAACGTTCTCTGGCATTCTATCAAGAACTTTTCGGAGTATCCGTACAGGCGCGCCACGAGAAGTCAGTCTTACTGCGCCTTGGTACTGGACCTCACTTTCTGGCGCTCACGGAAGCGGGGCCGGCAGCGCCACGCATCGATCACTTTGGTATGGCAGTGGAAAGCTTTGATCCAGACCGAGTGGTCGAAACCCTAGAAGGCCATGGGATCACAAGGGGCGGATCAGGCGAAGGCTTGAGCGGTGGTCCTTTGAGAACCCGAGTTCTGACACGAGGCGACACCCCGGAAATCTATTTAGGTGACCCCAATGGTCTCATCATCCAGTTGCAGGATCCGAAGTACTGTGGTGGCAGTGGACCATTGGGCGACAACTGTGCTGCTCTGGAGCCGGCACCGGGCAGTGGGTCACTTGAACTCATTGGCCTAAGTCATCTAACGATTAATGTGTCTGACCCCGAAAGCACAAATGCGTTCTATCAAGCGACATTCGGTATGGACGTCCAGGCATTTCAAGCCGCCTCTCCTTTGATGGGTGTGGGTCAGGGATCGGACTTCCTCATGTTCATCTCACTTGGACGGACAGGCAGAGGAAGCACTCTACCCGCCCAGATTCACCATGCTTGTCTGACGGTCGAGGATTTTGATGTTCTGCGGATTCAAAACGCCCTAGAAGAGCACGGGATCCGACCTAGAGGAACGGGTCCAGATGGATCAGGCCCACTCAGACATTGGGTGTCGATGCGCATGCCCAACCGAGGCGGTGTCCCTGAAGGGACACCAGAACTTTATTTCAGTGATCCAGACGGACTATCAATTCAACTGCAGGATGTTAGGTACTGTGGTGGTGGTGGTTACCTTGGCGAGTCCTGCTGACCCAGGTTCTCATACCAACGGATGAAACCGCCGCCGCCGGTGCAGACGAGATCAGTCCAACCATCCTGATTCATGTCTCCTGGAACACAGCCATTCATAGCGGCTTCGCTCTCAATCCGTGAGTAGGACCACTCGCCTGTCGCTGGATCTTCCGGTGAGAAAAAGACATGAACGCCGGGAGTCCCGTTCGGGCGATTGCTAGTCACACGTGAATTGTCGTTAGCAACGATGTCTGCCCGGTCGTCACCATTGAGGTCGACTACGACGACTTCATGGCCACTTGTAACCCCATCAAAGATGACTCGGCGGTTCCACATGCCGTCAGACTCGGTATAGACGACGACTTCATTCCCATGCCAAGGCTCGACGGAACCTAGAATCCGCTGTCCATTGCTCATCCCGCTGCCGACATCACTCGAGCCGAGTCTTGGGGCTGCTTCAACGTGCCCCCTTGAGATCAATTCCTTCTCAAAGGTCATGGCATCCCCTATCCCGTTAGCCCTATAAAGACCTATACCCTCGAAGCTGGCGACAAGAATTTGATCTCGGCCACCCGTGTCCCAGCTAACCTTTCTTACACGGTGAATAACTCCCGGGATATCCGCGTCGGCGATGATCCCACGATCCCAGTTCTCCTGGCCATACCAAAATACGGACGCGCTGTCCTGGTCATAAGTGGGCGCGAGACTCCCTGGTCCGATCAGTGGTGCATTCACGAGCTCCAGTGCACCGTCTCCATCCAGGTCCACCCACACAACGTGATGCGACGTTTCAAACCTATCGATCGGCTGTACATCCCAAGCTCCTTCCGGATTGCCACCACTCCTCGCGACCCAGTTGATCCCTTCGCTATTGGCGGCCTGCATAGCGAATGCGCTCTGGATCGCAACTTCCGGAATTCCATCTCCATCGATATCAGCTATCGCCTTGTTCACTATACCCCTGGTGTCGCTTACGATCACATGGGGTTCCCACGTCGGATTTTCGTGCCATACGAGCTCCGGATTGCCCGTGGAGTTGGCCACGACGTCCAATAGGCCGTCATTGTTGAAATCAGCTACCTCGACCGCGTATCCACCCCGATATTCCGCGATATCGTGTGCCTGGAATGTCACAGGGGCTGTCGAGCGAGTCTCTTCAGTGGACGAACAAGAACTCACTAGAAGAGCCATAGCCAGTGAGAGCATTGAATTCTTTAGACGCATGGGACGATCCTCGTATTCATGTAGCCATTATTGAGCAGGATGCTACGGTAGCACGGTAAGGCAGGTATTCCGATACATGCAATTTCAAATTCTCTATCTATTAGTACTTGTCGAACCCCTCGGTTAACTCTATGCGAACTCCCGAAGGATCCGTGAAGAAGGCAATAGCGAGTTCGATACTCGCGATCTCTGTATATGGGACTTGGAATGTGATGCCACGGGCCTCAAGCATTTCGCAAAACGCTTCAAGGTTGTCGACTTCGAAGCCGATGTGATCAATCGCCCTGCCCTGCGTGGGTACACGCTCTGCACGAGAACCGTTAAAGCTGAGGTTGATGCCAGGCACATCTGCAGTGTTTGGGTGTGTGCCTCGTGCACGTTGGACCGCAGAAAACATGTCGATATACCATTCCATCAACTCGATATGTCCACCTGTAAAGAAGTGGACATGGTACGCCTGAGCTTTCACCGGGAGTGTCACATCTTCCTGCAATTCGATCTTGACCCCGTCAGGTGCAATCAGATACGCATTGTCAAAACCTTCAGCACCAGTGAATTCCGATTGGACCTCCAAGCCTGCTGCGCGCCACGCTGCGAGCACCTCAGCTACGTTGCGGACCTTGAAGCCGAAATGGTCCATCACACTGCCCTCTGAGGTACCTGTTGGGGCTCGTTCTGTAAGCACCACCAGCATGCCTGGTAGCTTCACTGTAGTTAGCGGCCCTTTCACTACCACAACGCCATCGAAGTGATCAACCCAGAGTTTCTTGTGGACTTCTATGTCAGCAACGTTCAGGTGCACGTGCGCAAAGGACACGCCAGCTGTATTGGGCGAGGCCAGTTGAGCTTGAGCTGGCAAGGTGAGAAAAAGCGCTAACGCGCCCGCGATTAGAAACCTCATGTTCGATCCTCCTCAACTACGCTGAAGTCACATCTTCTTCGGTTACTCACCGAAGACAGGTATCCCCGGTCTGGGCAATCGGCTTTGGTACCATACCAGGTGTCAAGGGTAGTGAGAGCCAGGTCGCCTCATGAATCGCGCTCCACACGTACTTGCTGCAAGAAGATGAGGTCGCAATTCTAGCTGTGGGGAGCACCATTCGCGAACGCAATGCGGGTGGCCATATTCCTAGACCGTGCCCGACCATTCTAGTCGTCAGGAGACCGCTGTGTACAAGCATACTAGCCGCGAAATCCGTCTGAAGAGGCGACCTGTCGGAGTACCAACGGAATCTGATTTTGAATTGGTGGACGTGGCATTACATGACCCAGCACCAGGAGAAATCTTGGTCCAGAATCTCTACATGTCCGTCGATCCATACATGCGTGGTCGTATGATCGAGCGAAAAAGCTATGTAGAGCCATTCGAGGTTGGTTCGGTACTTTCTGGGGGAGCTGTTGGAGAAGTCATGGCCTCAGCGCATGACGGGTTCCTTCCCGGAGACCATGTACTGAGCATGAACGGGTGGCGAGAAGACTACGTTTCTGATGGATCTGGACACCAGAAGATTGACGGGACAATTGCGCCACTATCTAGCTATCTGGGTGCCCTAGGAATGCCAGGTCTCACCGCATATGTAGGGCTATTGGACATTGGAAAACCAGAACCAGAAGAAACGGTCTTTGTGTCGGGGGCAGCAGGAGCGGTCGGATCACTGGTATGCCAAATTGCCAAATTGAAAGGATGCACTGTCGTGGGGAGCGCAGGTACTCCTGAGAAGCTAGAGTGGCTTACCGAAGAGGCGGGAGTAGACGTCGCCTTGAATTACAAAGACGTTGAAAATCTCCGCCGAACTCTCGTGGAGGCGAGCCCGAACGGAATTGATATTTACTTTGATAACGTGGGAGGAGAGCACCTAGAAGCGGCCTTGTGGAGAATGAATGATCACGGGACGATCATCGCTTGTGGTAGCATTTCTAACTATAACGCGACTGAACCTCCACCCGGACCAAGAAATCTATTTCAGGTTGTCACCAAAAGGCTGCTGTGGAAGGGATTCATCGTGACTGATCACTACGATCGGTTTCCTGATTTCGCTCGTGATATGGGCTCTTGGATCGCAGCAGGGAACATCAAGCACCCCGAGACATTGCACGATGGTATCGAAAACGCCCCGAAGGCCTTCATCGGCCTCTTCAAGGGTGACAACCTTGGGAAAATGCTTGTTCGCTTAACTCCGGACGATAACTAGAAGGTGCCCGGGCAACGCTAGCCTCATTGATCCGGTGGTCACAGATTTCATATAGCTGATACATAAGAACATCTTCGCGATCAACCTATCCGACGTTGGAGGAGGCAGTATGCCTGTTCGACCTGCCCGAACGATCGCCCTTTTGGCTGTAGGATTTGCGACTCTAGCATCCACTGCCCCAGTGGTATTACTGGCACAAGCCGAAAGTAGAGAACAATGGGTTCTACCAAGAACACCAGAAGGGCATCCTGATATACAAGGCGACTGGACGAACGCGACGATCACTCCCGTCCAACGACCGAGTGGGCTGGGGCCTGTGCTCACTCCTGAACAGGTTGCTGCGATCGAGGGGGGACGTCAGGAATTCCTTGAGGAAGGTTATGCCGATAGTGACCCAGACCGTGAAGCCCCACCTGCTGGAGGGGTATTCTCTGGAAACCTACTCTTTGACGCAGCTTCTGGTGGAACAGGAGGCTATAACCAGTTCTGGATCGACGCAGGTGACCGTGTCGCGGTCTTTAACGGAGAACGCAGGAGCTCGCTGGTAACGTCCCCCGAAGACGGTCGGATCCCTGCTCTGACACCCGCGGCACAACGCCGTATCGGGGAGGCTTTCGCACGTAGCCGGCAATTCGGAGAGTTTGATAATCCGGAGAACCGGCCTCTAGCCGAACGCTGCCTGATGTCCTTCGGCTTCAACGGGGGGCCACCGATGCTCCCCAACTATTTCTACAACAACAATTACACCATCGTACAAACCCCCAGCCATATCATGATCATGACCGAGATGGTTCATGATGTGAGAATCATACCACTCAGTCAGACCAGGCCGCCCCTGCCAGGACACATTCGTCCATGGATGGGAGAGTCGTGGGGCCGCTGGGAGGGTGACACACTCGTCGTCGAAACCACGAACCTTCCGCTCGAACAGATTAACGCCTACTCGTGGCTCGTTCCGGCAGGATCAGAGAATTTCAAAGTGATTGAGCGTTTCACTCGAGCCAGCGAGTCCATGCTCAATTACGAATTCACGATAATCGACCCCGATTCATATGCGAGCGAATGGGGCGGTGAAGTTCCTTTCAGGAGGCTGGACGGGTTGGTTTATGAGTACGCTTGCCATGAGGGCAACTACGCGCTCGAAAATATACTGAGAGGTGCGAGAGCAGAGGAGCGCGAGACGGAAAGAGCACGAAACTAGACTCCGGATGCATCTCTAAGTCCCTGCGCTCACAGTTGACCAAAACAAAAATCCCCCGGGGACCAGAAAGGCCCCGGGGGATTCCTGATACTGGGCTTTTGCCCTTAAGGTAAAGCCAGAGCCGCCAACCCGCTGTTTAGCTGGATGATTATGTACTGTTTGCCTTCATGAACCCAACTGGACATCCCATACCGGGTGGATCCAGGTAACGGAACTGCACCAACCCGTTCTCCGGTTCTCTTGTCTATAGCAAACAATTTCCACTCATCATCAGCGGTCTGACCCGAGGCGAAAAGCAGGTTTGGTGTTACCACCATCGCTGAGTGCCCTGAACGGCCTCGGTTCGTCTGAACTCCCGAGACTCCCTGAAGCAGAGGATGGTCCCGTATAGCGTCCTGCTGCGCTTGGCGAGCATCACCATTAGGGATCATCCAGATGTGCTCACCCGTGTTCATGTCGATCGCAACGATTCGGCCGACTGGACCTTTCCAGATCGAGAGACCATCAATGCTCTCTCTTCCGGAGCCACCACCTCGGCCGCCGCCCACGGCCCGCGACCAATCGGAACGGATTGTCCCTGTCTGAAGTAGCTGATCCATCGGCGACTCAGCCCCGGCCATTAAGTATGCTGTTCCACAAGCCGATTGAGAGGTGACATACATCACACCCGACAGCGGATCTGCCACCGCTGGGCCAGTGATGTTTGCGCCTCCCGCGCCCCCAGGACATACCCTTGCTGCCCCTGCGGGATTACCCACGTGCGTCGGTGGGTTAAACAACGGGGCGAAAGAGTTGTTCTCCTGAGCGATCTGCAAGGCCATGGCCCTGATCTCAGGCGTGTAGTCTATGAGGTGATCTTCGGTGCGGCCCTGAAGGTCAAAAGGAGCCGGTTTCGTCGGGAACGGCTGGGTCGGCGAAAGCATCTCACCTGGCACCAGTGATTGAGGAACTGCGACTTCCGGTATCGGCCATATGGGCTCACCAGTCCTTCTATTAAGCGCATATACAAAACCTTGTTTTGTGGCCTGGAAGACACCTGGGATTCGTTCGCCGTCAACCGTGACGTCCATTAGTACAGGCGCCATAGGCGTGTCGTAGTTCCAGATATCGTGATGAACAAACTGGTAGTGCCAATCCCGCTCACCAGTCTCGACATCGATAGCAATTATGCTGGTGCTATACAGGTTGTCACCTGGATGGAAGCCACCGTAATAATCGATTGTCGGTCCATTCGTAACGATGTATACGAGACCCAACTCTGGATCAGCAGACATCGGCGCCCAAGAAGAAATATCACCCGTGTATTGCCAGGCATCATTTGTCCAGGTCTCATGACCAAACTCACCTGGACGCGGGATCACGTGAAACTTCCACTTGAAGTCACCCGTGCCAGCGTCATACGCGAGAATGTCACCAGGAACCATCTCTGTTCTAGTCTGGTTGTATCCCTGTTCGGCTGAGTTACCTACAACCACAACGTCGTTGACTACGATTGGAGGCGATGAACTCGTGATGTACCCGATCTCAAGGGGGATCCCCTGATAAGGATCATAAGGTTGACCCCAATTTTCCCATGGAGCCCAACCTTCAATAAGATCTGCTACGAGATCCACACTACCTGAAGCTGGGAACCCGTCGATCGGCACACCTTCACCCCAACCCTCTAGCGGTTGACCAGTCTCGGCGTCCAATGCATGAAGGAAAAATCCCGGAGTGGTGATGAAGATTACACCTCGCCCGTCGACTTCAGCGTAAGCGACCCCCTTCCCGTAACCTTTCCGCATTGAGTACTCATAGCGGAAGGTATGCGGCTCGGTAAAAGTCCACTTCAGTTCGCCCGTCACTGGATCAAGAGCGATTACATGCCGACGGTCGTTCGTGACCGTGATCAGCATGCCATCGATGTAAGACGGGGTGGCTGTATTCCCATGTGTACTCGCACCGAAACTCGCGTTGTCCCAAATCCAGGCGACTTCCAGATCCCCGAAATTCGAAGCTGTGATTTCGTCACCGATCGTATAACGCGCATGCCCGGCGTCACCACCGAGGTAGGTCCAGTTTCCATTCTCCACTCCGGACAGCTGGGCACTGCCCACTACCGGCAGGGAGAGCAGGCCGACCAAAGCGAACACACTCGCCACGACCCACCCTGACTGAGGCGAACTCAAATACTTCTCTTTTCTCATAACACTCTTCCCCAAGCAATGATGCGACATCGGAGCAATTTCATGCATATCCGAGCACGCCATCGTGACCGTTTCAGCGCCGCTCCGCAAGATATGGTGAGTGTTCCCACTCCGGAAGCAGATTGACTCAGAGTGCGAAGCGACCTAAGCCCGGAGTCCTCATCTGCCTATCCTCTTTTGTGACAATCATCCCCTCTGTATCGTCGAGCTCCTTCATCAACTGAAAACCCGCTACAGGACCGAGCACCATGACTGCAGTGGAGAGGGCATCAGCATCCATCGCGCTAGTCGTAACAACTGTCACCGCGCTTGCTCGATCAGGCGAGTAGCCTGTCCGAGGGTCAATGATGTGGTGAAAACGTCGGTCTTGGGTGAAGGCCTGCATGTAATCGCCGGAGGTTGCTATACACTCACCGCCCAGTCGCAGCTGAGCCAACATTCCTTGTGCGTCAGCGGGATCTCGGACGCCGACCGTCCAAGGACTCTCCAGCGACCCATGTCCCCCCGAGGCCATGTCCCCACCTGCATCGATGAGAACCCGCTCAGCACCGTCACCCACTAGAGTGCGCACGGTCTGGTCAACGATGTATCCTTTCGCAATCCCGTCCAGAGTGACTTTCATCTCTGAACCCTCAAGCACGATAGCATCCCTATCAACTCGAACTCTGCGATAGTCGACGGACTCTAGAATTCGCTCAATCTCACGATCTGCAGGAGGCCGGTTGCCCGCTTCGAAGTGGGATGCATACAGCTCTAACAGAGGTGCCACCGTTACATCAAAGGCACCGTCCGTCATCGATGAGTACGTCAAAGCGCGTTGCATGACCTCTACAAGCTCAGGTGGAGGAGTCTCTATGAATCCCTGGTCGTTAAGTCGGTCCAGCGGCGTACCCCTTCGATGGCGACTTAGAATCCCCTCAAGTCTCTCCATTTTACCAAATGCGTTCCGCACCATCTCTCGAGCAGCACTGAGCTCCGGAGCAACAATCGTGACGATGACCAGCGTCCCCATCTGCGTCCGTGTTTCACTGACACGATGGAGGCCTGCTCGACCGATAAGCGAACGAACAAGGCCAGTGCCCATCGCAAGCGAGACACCGGTCACGGCAGTAATACGGAGCACTTGACGCCGGCTGACTTTACGCGTGCCCTTATCCTCCATCAGCCACTCCTTCCAGCGATCCCAATTTTACCTGTATCAACCGGGATCGGACCTCTTTCATCTCGTGGCGGCACACTCCTGTCTTCTCGATAAGCTGCACTTCACAAACATTGCAGCGCACACATTCCCTAAAGTCGATTTCCGGTCCCTCAATCGCTCCTGTTGGGCATTTCTGCTGACATACCAGGCAGTGATCGCACTGCTCGACACGCCGAATTCGTTTCGGTGAAACCACCGAAGCAATCGCCAACGCAGCTCCGAGGGGGCACGCATAACGACAGTAGAAGCGTGGCACGATTGCTGAAGCCAAAATGAAAGCACCGGCAATTACCCATAACAGGATGCTCGGGCTCCTAAAGAAGACTGTACCAAACGGCTCAAAATACTCGTAGAAGCTCACGTGACTCCCAGCTAGCGCAGGGATCACAATGATCGCAAGAACTAGGTATTTCGCCCAAAGCCCAATCCGGTGGGCACGTGTTGAGGGTGTCCTCTTCCAGCTTTCGGGAACAAACCGATCCAGAAAGTCCTGGAGTGCGCCAAACGGGCACAAGAAGCCGCAGAATACCCTGCCCCAGATGAGCGTGGTGACCACGGTGAAGACAACCATAAGCAGGAGAGGTAGATCATCCAGAAAGACTGAAGGACCGACCCATATCGCACTCGTGATATGAGAAACCGAAAGAAACCCGCCATCCATGAATCCAAGGACGAACAGAGTCACACCGAGCGAAACCCAGCGAAGCAAAGTCACCTTCGTGAAGAATGCAGCCATCCCGAATGCGAGCACGAGTAAAATCAACGCAACGCGAGTCCAAGAAGTGTTCGCAACCATGCGTTCCAGGAGCGTTTCCTCTTGGATTAATGTGAAATCGAATCCTTCACCTGGAAGAATTTCGTCTGAGCCTACGATAGCTGAGGAATCCGATGGTCCTTCCAACTCAGCCTCTGCGGTGTCGATTGGAGCGACTCCCTCGACAGTTGTTGAGGGCAGGTCGGTATTCACCAGTGCTTCAGCGGCAGCTCGCTCTTCGGCTGCCGCACGCTCAGCGGCCGCTTCCGCCTCTGCCGCGGCGGCGGCGGCTTCCTCGGCCATGATAATCCGTGCTTCCTGGGTCGTGTAATCCAGCGTGTGGAAGCCCAGCCTGGGACCGAGGTCGTAGAGGAACGTGAACGGCCTCGTGATGTCGACGGTACCTTCGACCATCATGACCCCTGTAATCGTTGCCTCACCGTACGAAACACCCCCTGAGGTCAAGCCCAACATCACGATGTTTTCTGGCCAGATGTCGATCGTGTCCCCACCCTGTTCGATCGCCCAACCCTCTCTGACAAAAAGGCGGAGGCGGGGGCCATCCACAGTGTAGAGCATGAGATGATCCGCACCTCCACGCCTTTCAACGGAAGCTAGCGCGCGCTGGTACATCTCTTCGCCCAAGAGATACTCCCCAACCCTATCGCTCCACATGTGTGCGAGAGAGATGCCAGCAGATCCCTCTCCTGGCTCAGTAACCTCAAGCCGCTCGACAACGCCTCGGCGGCGAAGCTCGAACCACGACAGGCCTACCACATCTTCTACCGTACCCGTTGGCAGTTCGACCTCGAACGAGTAGGCGTTAGCCACACGGCGGGCCGTGTTACGTATGCCACGGGAAAGTGCTCGCACACTGATGGAAACCTGGGAGATTCCATCAACATCTCCACCCACACGAAATGCTTGGCCGACGTACTTCCCTGTGTATTGCTCCTGGAAGCCCGGCTTCCGAAGAAAATCGCCCATGCTCCGCATGTAAGACTCACGGTAGCTCGTCACTCTGATACCGGTGAGTGTCCCGTCCAGCTTCATCCCCACCAATGTCTCGATTGTGCCGCTATACCCGTACTCCTCAGGAGGCAAATCAGAGGTGAGGAAGACGTACCCGATGAGTTCCTGACCTCGATACGCCTGTTTTACCAGAGGCTCCCCCGTAGCTGGGGAAAAGAGATCCGCCTCGGGCATTACTTCCCGGAGGAGCGATTCTGACACCCGCTCGATGTTCTGAGCCTTCAGATCATTCGGTACAGCCAACGACATGAGAACTGCAACGAGGAACGTGAGGCGTTGTCTATGCGTCATCGGCAGGGTCTAAGAGGGCGCCACGTACGCAGCTTACGATCTGCGGATTCAGCCGACAGAAACTGCTTCATCCAGTTTATCCCCATCACCCGCAGCCATGGCATCACCACGGGTGCCGATTCTAAGTCCAACTATTGCCCAAACAGCCACGACAGGAGCCGCAATCATAGCAATAGCACCGATTGAAAGTCCTATAAACGTGCCAAGCCCAGCATAAATCCAACCGCTGACCAAATCACCGCCCCGGTACACTGCTGCATCGATAAAGGCTTTGGATTTATACTTTTCCTCACGGGATAACACAGTGAACAACACCTCCCGAGCTGGTTTCGTAATGCCGTAACGGCCAGCGCGATAGATCACCTGAACCACCATTAGAGTCACCAGAGTGGGATAGATTCCGAGTGCAACAAATCCCACACACGTCGCCACGGGGATCAGCGCCAGGGTCACCCCCACATTTAGCCAGCGTAAGATCCGCGCAGTCAGATACACCTCGAAGAGAACTGTTAGGCCGTTGACGATCAGATCGATCATTGCCAGGAAGGCTCTTCGCTCACCCCGATCAGTCATTACTTCGTAGACTAGGTCAGACTGAGCGTAGTAGAGGACGGTAGACGCGAATGTCATTAACGCGATGAAGGCGGCAATCCCCATGAGGTACGGCGAAGCAAAGACTGCCTTCATCCCCGATATCGCACCACCAGAAAGCGGGCGTTCTGACTCACCCACAGCATCAACTGAACCGGTTTCAAAGTTCCGGTGTAGTGCTCCCGCGAACCATGAGGCTATCTCAAGCGGCACACACGAAATCAGAAGGAGGTAGAACACTGGCACTTGTTCTGCCAATTGGATCACGATAATCGGCCCAAACCACCCTCCGAGAGAAGCTCCTACAGCGATGAAGGCGAAGAGCCTCTTCCCTTGGTCGTTGTCGAAACAGTCGGCCACGAGACCCCAGAACACTGTCACCACAAAAAGCGAGAAAATGCTCGCCCACACATAAAAGACTCGATCAATCCATGGGCGCATTTCCACTGGCAGGAAAACGAGACACGCCCAAAAACCAATCAAACAGGCAATAAAGAAGCGATTCACGAGGGGAACAAAGACGGCACGCGAATACCTAGACGCTACCCACGAGTATGCTGGAACTGCTACGAAGACCATGACCAAAAACACGGCAGTCCACAGGTACTGGAGGTTGCCTCGGTCTTCGGCCGCGATCTCATCTCGCACGGCCCTCAGGATGTACCACGCGAACATGATGAAGAAGCCGTAGGCCGCAGCCCACAGCATCCCCTTGAACTCTTCGTCATCCCTGAAATCAACGAAGTGGCCGATCAGGCCTTTCAGCACGTAGACCTCCAAGCAGTTAGGCGGACCCAGGAATGTCGATGGCTAAGTGCCACTTAGCCATCTGTCCGAAAACAGCATCGGCTATGGGCTCAAGCGCTGCATGATAGGGTTCCTATAGCCGCCTCACCAGAAGTTAGGAGAGCGTCGGACATGATTAAGGACGCCAGCCCGGTGCAAGGATGAGCGGAACTACCTAGACTGTCTACTTGAGAGGAAAGTCGTCGCAGTCTTAGTGTGATAATGCCCAATCAGATAAGGCAAGGAGCCGCAGCACCATGAATCAAGATTGCCATGTTGTCCCTGAAAGATCACTGACAAGATCCCCAGGTCTCATGCTGGTCCTAGCCTTAGCTTTGTTGCCCAGCGCCTTTCTAGCCGGCACTCCCGAGGTCAGTGCCCAGGCACCTGCCCAACCCACATCTGGTCAACAAGTCGTCCTTGTCACGGGCTCCACGTCCGGCTTAGGCCGTGAGGTTGCGCTTCGGCTTGGAGCGATGGGGTGGCACGTCATCGTGCACGGACGCAATCAAGAACGCGGGATGCAGGTCGTGGACGAAATCAACAGCCAAGGTCCGGGCAATGCACGATTCTATAGGGCTGACCTGGCTTCTTTCGACCAAGTAAAAGAATTCGGTGAGTCGCTCCTGAGGGATTATGAGCGCATGGATGTTCTAGTGAACAACGCGGGCTTCGGTTCGGCACCAAACGAGCGCTTGGTCTCAGAAGACGGCCACGAGTTCCGTTTCCAGGTGAATTACCTGTCCACTTTCTTGCTCACCCACATGCTCATGCCTCGTCTACACTCAAGCTCGCCTTCTCGGATCGTCAACGTCTCTTCATTGGCTCAAAGCCCTATCGATTTCGATGATGTAATGATCGAAAACAACTTCAGCGGCGGGAGAGCTTACGGCCAAAGCAAGCTCGCCCAGATCATGTTCACCTTCGACCTGGACGAGGAATTAGATGGAACCGGTATCATGGTGAACTCCCTTCATCCGGCGACATATATGCCCACCGGGATGGTGCTGAGAGCGGGCGCTCAACCCCGTGCTACGATCGATGAAGGCGCGGATGCGGTGATGCAGCTGGTAGTATCTGACGAAATTGAGGGCGGCCAATTTTTCCGGGGGCTAGTACCGGCACGAGCAAATGCCCAGGCCTACGATATGCAGGCCCGAGCTAATCTCAAGGCACTAAGCCAGGAGTTAACCGGAGTCCGCTGAGGTTTGGCCCAGGGGTTTCGACTAGCCTCTCCCCAACGCTTATCAGCTAATAGGCTCCACTACTGGCGGGCATGCCACGCTGCTAACACCTCGGCTTCCCGTTCAGCGGTGATGCCGGCCCTCAGATCTGCCTGACGTTCTGGAGAGCGGGAGAAATGAAAATCCAAAGTCTCGCGAGCAGTAACCGCTAGCGGCCGAAATGTCAGACCGGCCTCAACCTCTGGTGTGAGGTCAAAGCGAGCGAAACCTTCAGATCCCGGAGTAGGAGGTCTCCACACTGGCATGTGTGAATACGGGCGGATCCCTATTTGAGTAAGGAACTCGAGGTTCACCCAAGTGAACGTCGTTTCGGCAGTAGTGATCGCCCGGATCCCATAGAGCAATTCAGCCATCGGCCTAGGTGTCCTAGGCCCGACACCATTGAATACTCCGGCCGTGCCATCTTCTGCCATGCGGATCATCCATTCTGTAAGATCTCGGACATCGATGATCTGCACCGGATCGGACGGTTCACCGGGAGCGAGTACCTCACCACCACGGTTGATGCGTACAGGCCAGTAGGTGAAGCGGTCGGTGTCGTCACCTGGGCCGATAATGAGTCCAGGACGAACAATATTGGTGCGGCCAACGAAGATCCGTTGTGCTGTGCGCTCTGAGAGTGCTTTAGCGAGCCCATAGGGCAAAGATTCAGAATCCCTGCTAACCCCGGCACTCTCGTAGGTGTACGTCGGTGCATCAGCGGTCATCGGCACGATGCTCGTATCCGAATAGGCCGAGCGTGACGAAACGTAAAAATACAGGCCCACCGAATCCTTGAGAAAGTCAGCCGCCAGGCGTACCCACTCCGGGTTAGATCGGGAGTTATCGATAACAACGTCCCATGACCGACCTGCTAGTGCGTCGAGCTGTCCATTTCGGTCCCCGACAAGCCGCTCGACACCAGGAAAGAGGTGAGTGTTTGTTCGACCACGATTAAAAAGTGTGACGGTGTGCCCACGATCTAACGCATAACGCACCTGATGAGGACCAATGAAGCCGGTACCCCCAAGTATGAGAATACGGATAGCTCTTTGCGCAGGTGGCTCAGGCTTACGGAAAGAATCTGCAACTAGAGATTCCGGGCTGACCCCAAGACCCAGGCCACCGGTAGCTGCAGCTGTTAGTCTCAGGAAGTCTCTTCGATCAGTCGGCATCTAAGCTCTCCAGTTCTCATGCAGGGATCCTAGCTTATCGCTGCTACAACCTGCATCGGGTGAGGTCATCTCTACAAGCGTATTTACGGGATAGAGTGGCTAGCGAATTCATAGCTCCTTTTTGGATTGCCGAAAAGGATACTCGCAATGCATCTTGATCTTTACCTGACTTGCATCTGCACACCGCCAGTAGGTGAGCATCGCCGCGGGCAGGGTGGGGTGAAGCAGAAGATGGCCTCATCAGTTTAGGAGGATGACCATGAGTTATACCTGTCGGAATCATCATAGGCATACCAAGCGGCTCGGAATCTATGCCGCTGGAGCCCTGATACTAATGCTGGCGACACCCGCTGACGTCTTCAGCCAGTCAGGGGCAGATGATGTGACTTTCACCGCTGATATAGCGCCAATCCTCCAGCGTAGCTGCCAAAATTGCCATCATCCAAATTCAGTGGCGCCCATGTCATTGCTGACGTATGAAGAGGTGCGGCCTTACGCCCGACGTATCAAGGAGCGAACGATGCTTCGGGATCGGATGGGAGTTATGCCGCCCTGGTTTATTGAAAAAGACGTCGGTATCCAAGACTACCAGAATGATATCTCACTGAGTGACACCGAGATTGAGATGATCTCCGAGTGGGCAGACAATGGTGCACCCCGTGGCGATCCGAATGACATGCCAGCGCCTCGTGTGTTCGCGACTGAAGATGAATGGGATATCGGCACCCCAGATCTGATCGTTGACTTACCTCCGTATACGATGGGAGCAGAAGCTCCCGATTGGTGGGGAATGATCCCTCCCGTATCTAGTGGGTTGGCGGAGGACCGTTACGTAGCAGCGGTGGAGGTAAAGGAAATCAGCGATGTCGAGGGAGGAGTTGGAGGAAAATTCATCTTCCATCACGCAATCATTACTTCGACAGATGAAAACGGAAGGCCGAACGGCAGTTGGCCGATACATGAGGTGGGTCGCAATGCAGAGACATTCGACCCACTAGCTGGTCAGATATTGAGAGCTGGATCACAGTTCATGATACCGGGCGTCCACATGCACTCAAACGGCCAAGAAACCACTGCTCATCTGCGGCTCGGTTTCAAGTTCCATCCGAAAGGTTATGAACCGGAGAGACGGAGTACACTCTTGAATTTCGGCAATGGCGAAATCGATTTACGCCCCATGCAGGATGGTCAAGAGGTCCACATCTTCCACACGCTGCAACAGAACATGAAAATCACAACCTTCGAACCACATATGCACGCCGCAGGTGTGAGAATGTGCATGGAGGCGGTTTGGGGTGGACGGACTGAAACTCTAACGTGCGCAGGGTACGACCATAACTGGGTAAAGGTGTATAACTACGCAGAAGATGCCGCACCTCTTCTACCGAGAGGCACCCTCCTGCATGTGACAGCCTATTTCGATACTACAGAAAACAACACGAATGTGATTGACCCCAGGAATTGGGGTGGATTAGGGCATCGATCAATTGACAATATGGCAATTGTGTTTGCCCCTGGACTCACGCTGAACGACGAGCAGTTTGCGGAAGAAATCGCAAAACGTCGGCTACGCCTTGGTTTGGCTAAAGGTGAGGGTATGCTCGGATGTCCGTTCTGTGGTTTCGAGCAACTGCCTGGAAATGGCAGAAGATGAAGAAAGCCAGCCTTATTCTAGCGCTAGTCGTGTCTACGGGATTCCCGCTCTCGGTAATCGCTCAATCACCGAGTAGTGGTCAGAACATCGCGCCCGTATACGAAGGATTCGAAACGAATCCAGACGGCTCGTTTAATTTGCTGTTCGGGTATTACAACCGGAACTGGGAAGAGCAGATCGACGTACCCGTTGGTCCGGAGAACTATCTTGAGCCCGGAGGGCCAGACCGAGGGCAACCCGCCCATTTCTTTCCGCGACGCAACCAATTCGTCTTCCGGGTTCATGTTCCAGCTGATTTCGGAGATAAAGAGGTGGTATGGACCCTCACAACTAATGGCGTAACCGAAAAAGCATACGGAACCCTTCGGCCTGCCTACGCAGTCGATGCAGTCGTCATGAGCGCCAACTTCGGTGCGGGAGGGCAAACCGGATTCCGGCCCTCGCTAACCGGAAACCTCCCACCCGAGCTTACGTTGGAGAGCGAGAAGACGATGACCGTGGAAATCGGGGAGCCAGTTACCCTGAGCGCGGTTGTGACTGATGATGGGAAGCCGGGCCGACAATCAATCTCGTCACGTTCTATCGGTCAAAGCCATTTCGTGCCTAACTCAGCCACTGGACTGCGTCTTTCATGGTTCAGATACAGGGGTCCTGGCGAAGTCATGTTTGACCCCGCTCAAACCAAGGTTTGGGAGGACCGCAGAGACGGTGGAAATTCACCGTGGTCCGCTGGTTGGCAAACGCCACCCATCCCGCCGGACAACAGATGGACCGTGCAAGCAACGTTCAGTGAGCCAGGGACCTATTTGCTGAGGGCGCTCGCACATGACGGCGGGCTAATCAAGTATGAAGACGTAACTGTGATTGTGCGGTGATAAACCTAAATAGGTCTTACGTACTTCCCGAATCTCCTATTGAGCAGCTTAGCGGACTTCGAAAAACGAGCTGTCAGCGCTGAAAGCCGAGAAAATTCCGAGCGCGCCATGGACGTTCGATGGTGGCTCATTCAGGTCACGTGAGTCCTGTTGGAGCCCCCTATATAGGTCCACGTACTCTTCGTTCACTCGATATAGTTTTAAACGGTGTTGGCCATAGTGGGTCAACATGACTACCCGCACGACTGAACTATCAGCTGCGGTGGGTTGCTGGATAAACCTTGAGGCGAAGCGTGAGAAGATCGCGGTAGTCGGCAGGATTTGCGGTGCCTCTTCTATATTGTCTATGACGACGAAATGAAGTTGATCGCCTGTATTCGTCCAATTAGCTGTGATTCTCCTGTTCAGGAGACTCCCCGGGCCCTGGCCACGCTGCGGAGGAAAAGTCGGAGCAATCAAGCTGTCAGCAGACAAGCCCAACCCAACAGGAGCCATGGGCACAACGGTTTCCGCTGTAGCGGTTCGACCATTTACTGTGGCTTCCAGGCGGAAAACGTCCCCGATCTGGAGATTGAGGTCGTCACCTGGATAATGATACCGGCCAGGCTCACCTGACGTAGGCTGGAGATCGAAGCGTTCGGTGCCCCTGAATATCGTGATCTCTGCATTGGATATCACCGGCGCTACCTCAGTTGAATCGGCATCAATTGGCAGCACACCACTTACTGTCACCCACTCGACCGGCTCATCCGCAAAAATAAATGCTTGAATGACAAATGTATCAGGGTCGGGAGCTACAAACGCCAAGTCCCCCTCACAGGCCAAGGGCCCTAGCACACAAACAATTACGGTGAACCAATTGCGCATCACTTTTCCCCTCATCGTAGGCCTACCCGAAGTCCAATACTCGGCGTAAATCCGAGTGTTTTGACATCCGTGACAATCATGGGGAGTTCGTCCAGATCGAACTGACGGTACCAGATGTTGTTCCGTCCATAGGCGTTGAAGAGTGACAAATTCAATTCATAGAAAAACCGATCACTCTCGAAACGCCTCGTAGCTGCTACATCCATACGATGATAGGCGGGTAACCGCTGGCCATTTTTTTCACCAACGTGGATATACGAAAGCATACGCCCATCCAAGAGTTCTATCGGATACTGTGCTTCTGGGATCGTATATGGCCTTCCCGACCCGTAAACCCAGGTGCCAGACAGCGTCCACAGGCCCGATTGATAGCTAGCCACGGTTTTAAACTCGTGTTGTTGATCGTGACTAGCCGGGAAAGGGTTACCGTCATTGAAGCCCTCGAGTTCGTAATCGATATCAGCAAGTGTGTACCCGATCCATCCAGTCAGACGACCTTGTTTTTTCTGAGCTAGAAACTCGATGCCACGTGCCTCACCCGTGCCACTGAAGAATAAATCTCTTAGCGCTTGCCCGGGCCTGCGTCTGGACCTGGTAGAGAACTGAGAGACGCCGGTGAGATCCTTTTGATAGGCCTCAACATCAAAGAGATAGTCATCGTCTTCCCAACTCGCCCCAACGATTCGGTGCTCTGCAAACAACGGATCCAGTCGCTCCCCAGCAAGCACCCAGAAATCTCGACTCCCCTCAAGCACATCCTCATTCTCAATCCGTTTCACAAACTGGTAGTAGCGACCCCATGCTCCCTTTAGACTAACGCGATCTGTAAGCTTGAAGTGAATTGAGGTACGAGGTTCCCAGTACAGGCTCTCTGTTTGATCGTAGGACGAAGCTCGAACTCCCACCGTTAGATTGAACCGGTCAGAAGGCAGCCAACGATGTTGTGCGTACGCAGACGTGAGAGCGCCCGTGCCCCCCATATCTAGGCCACCACGAACTGAGTCTCCCTGAAGTCGCTGGAAGCTGTACGCGACATCGGTGTCGGTAAATTGGAAGCCAACCCCTATGTCGGACGCCTGAAATGGGCGCCAAGTGTTGTCTAGCCTAACGGTAAAATCAGTGACCTCATTATCCTCACGGAAACCCCTAGCGAACCGGGTAGATTCCACGTCGAGCGCAGCTTCACTGAAGTATTCCGAATAAGCGACAAGCACATCGCTCGTGAAGCGACTACCCCAAGCACGTGACCAGCGACCACTGGCCCCTCGGTTTCCCCAGTCAGAGACATCCACCCGATCCGGGGTGAGTCTTGTCTGACCATTGGGGGTTGTGATCTCACTGCCCAGGGACGACTCGTCCAACTTGTCCTCACCAGCGTATACCGAGAGCGCAACGACGTCGGAGTCAGTCGGTGAGTAACTCAGCTTTGAGTTCAGGTCGTAGAAAAAGAAATCAGGCTGAATCGTCTGCTGCTGAAAGTTGCCAAACCCACGGCCACCGGGACCGCCACCTCGCCCACCCTGAGAAGTCGGTTGAGGCTCCTCTTCTTCCTCACCTTCAAGCGTGTTGAAGATGCTATTGTAGAGTCCGGTCCGGATGACATCAGTATAGGAGCGCCGAGCCGACACGAGCCATGAGCCCTTCCCCCCGAGAGGCACCTCTGTAACTGCACGGGCACTCAAGAGATTCATGCCCGCTGACATGTTAAAATTTTCGTTGTCTCCAGCCTTACCGATCATATCAACGACACTAGACGTACGACCACCGTACCGGGCAGGAAATCCACCTTTGAACAAACGGACATCCTTGATTGCATCAGCATTAAATGCGCTGAAGACACCAAAAAAGTGGTCGACATGGTAGACAGTCATACCATCGAGAAGTACAAGATTCTCGTCGGGTGTCCCTCCACGAATGAAGAGTCCCGAACTTGCGTCATTGGTCCCGCTCACTCCTGGGAGAAGTTGCAGGGTTCTAAAGATGTCGGTTTCTCCGAGCGAAGGCAGCGTAGCAAGCTTTCGAGGAGAAAGCTTGATGACACTGATCTCGCCCGTCGGCTGAATGATGCCGGTACTCGTCTCGACCGTAACGCCCTCTAGCTCAAAAGCATCCGGCTTCATGAGAATGGAGAGAGGAATTGCTGAATCCCCAGTGATCTCCACTTCAAGAGGTAGGTACCCCAGGTACTCTACCCGCAGAGTGTGTTCTCCGGTGGGGACGTTCACTAGCGTAAAGCGGCCAAACTCATCAGTGAGTGTTCTGAAGCGTTCTCCTACCAAGAACACCACCGCATTCGGAAGCGTCTCGTTGTTCAAAGAATCTCGGACGATTCCTGTTACGTCACCCGCTTGAGCTGACAACGTGTTTGCGGGAGCATTTATGCCCAACCCAAGACACAGGACACCCAACCACATGAGGGTGCGCCTACGATGCCGGGGGCACAGCTTCTGCATACAGACCAACCTCAATCCTCCATAGTTGAACTCTGAATTCTATTACGAGAGTCCCACAGACTATCATTCGTTAATAGCTGATCAGCACAGCAACCCTTATACGGGTACCAAGCTGTTCCGGTCGCCTAAGTTGCTGCTATGCCTGAGAGGCATTCCAGGCCTGGAGGATTTCTCTTTCTCGCTCCCGGCTCCAACCGAAACGTCGGTTCTCCCTTTCCTCCGCTGGCCTACTCTTGTCCCACTCCAATGTGTCGCGTGCTGTCATAGAAAGTGGCCTGAAGGTCAGCCCTGCGTCGACAGCCTTCTCATAGGTAACAAGCATCAACGCGTCCCCCGGAATCCAGGTTGGAAGATCTCTCCACGGCGCTACTCCATGACTTTCCAAGAAGTCTTCCGGAACCCATGTCAGTTCGAACGGGTTTGATGCCACGGTCCCAATTTGTTCAAGCATTTCTCCCATCGTGAGCCTGTAATCGGGTCCGACACCGTGGAAGTCTCCGGTGGTACCATTCTCGGCAAGACGCACAATCCATTCGGTTAGATCCCGCTGATCAATGATTTGGTTTGCATGCAGTGGGTTTCCGGGTGCAAGCACTTCCCCTCCCTCATCAATGCGCACCGGCCAGTACGTGAATCGATCAGTTTGATCTCCAGGACCCACGATGAGGCCAGGCCGAACAATGGTGGCACGTCCCGGAAAAGCTGCGTGCACGATGTCTTCACTTAATGTCTTCATCAACCCATAGGGTGCGTCGTCGCCGTCCATCCAACCCTCTGGGGGAGAGATCCTGGTGAAGTTTTCGTCAACGATCGGCTCCATGAGGATGCGATCCTTGTACTCCCACCCGAAGCCCTCGATCTCATACGCAGAGATTGAAGACACGAACAGGTAGTGGTCGACGGCGTCTCGTAGGAGTTCCGTGCTCTTCTGTACCCAGCGATAGTCCTGGGCATTGTTGTCCAACACAACGTCCCAAGTCCTGCCTTCCAGGGCTGTGTGGTCATCGTTTCGATCACCGATTAGGTGTTCGACACCCGCCGGCAATTCAGTCTCGCTACGACCTCGAGTGAAGATACTGACCTCATGTCCTCGCTCTAGCGCGTAGCGAACCGTGTGGGGACCAATAAATCCTGTCCCACCAAGAATCAGCAGTCGTTTGGGATTGAGGTCATCGCTGCATGCTGACGCGCCTCCGAGTGCAAAACCGGCGCCTACCAAGCCAGCGGCCTTGAGGAAGTCTCTGCGGGTCGGGGTCATAGCTGTTTCTCCACCATGCTTCTGTTCTGTGAACGATCGGGCCCTTCACATTCGTAGCTGTAAGATCCGGAGGTCAAGGACCCTTGTAGAGTTATTCCGTGCTCAGATGCCTCAACGGATCTCTACATAACGCGCCAGCCGATTCACTTCTTCATCATCGACGTACTTCCCGATCTCTCGACTAAACTGCGCCATTGCCGTGTAGGGCCTGTACTCCTCGAACTCGTGCTGCATGCGCGGGCCAACCCCTGGGATGCTGAGGATCTCTTCTTGCGATGCACTGTTGAGGTCTATCCGCACGTAGACGTACTGAGCCAAACGGGCCAACTCCTCATCGTCCACATACTTGCCAATTTCTCTGTGGAACTGAAGGAGAGCGATATAGGGGCGGTACTCCTCGAATTCATGGAGCATGCGATTCCCGACACCGGGGATCAAAAGGATCTCCTCGTTGGTCACATCATTGAGATCGATTGGGATCCATAAGGCACCATAGACTCGGTCGTAAGCGCTCTCGGAAACATGCTCTTCGACGATCTCATGGAACGCAAGCATCGAGAGGAACGGCCGGCCGGCTAAGATTTCCTCGACGGCAGCCCTGTTTAGCGCTGGTACCGTCGCCAACTCATCGGCACTCGCCAGATTCGGGTTGATTAGGCCGAGGTTTTCCCCGACCTGGGCTACGGAAGGCGCCGCCAGAAGCAAGAGCCCCAGAAACAAAGGCATCAGAATGCGGTATGCCACACCCATTGTTATCTCTCCAGTAGTTGATTTTCTGCTGTTTTCCGTTTGAGATCTGTGCGAGTTGTCATTAGTGCTGGGTGTCGAAAGCAGGCTAGCAGTCCCAATAGCCCGATTTGAACCATCACACCTGGGGCCAGCGCAGGGATCGCCCCTTTAAGTGTCTCGAGGATTAGCTCGGCATTCGCCATGGTAGGCCGAAGCTCTAGTTCGAACTCAACATTTGCTTTCAAGTGCAGGTAAAGACCTACTCCACCGGACAGCAGGTAACCCATCATAAGGAGTTGGAGTGCCCTTACGGCTGGTCTTGATGGCCTCAGGGTTACAGTTGCACCCAAGACCAGGCCAACCCCCAAGAGCGCTATCGGAGCCCATTGCCATGGATCCTCGAAATGCTCTAAGAAAATAAGCTCGACACCAGTACCAAGGGTTGCAAATAGCAGCAAATAGAAAGCAAGACGGCGCCAAATCTCAATCATTACTAATCTTACATGATAATGAGTCTCATTACTATCCCTCGAAGAAAATCCCTTCGAATCAGCCTAGAAGCACGTGGAAGAGCAGGCGTACACAGCAAGTGGCAGGCACGAACAGGCCTACATTGGCAAGTGAGTGCTGTCGCGTATTCAGTGAAATCGGGAATCTCTTCCTCGAATCCAATGAGTGTCACTATCCTTGAGTAGCTTCTCAGGCCGGAGGCTTCGGCCTTGCCCTCAGCCTTTCGCCGCCTCTTTGATCCAAGAGGTGAATGATTCTCTCTTGTCCCCCCTTGCCGCTAGAAACCTCCCCGGCGTCTGGGTGGTGGTGGTGGTAGCTCGTCGACCACGTCCACCATCCTAGCTATCTCATCTTCGTTGGGGATTCTACCGGTCTGGGCCGTGACGTTGTCGAGCATGTGCTCTGCGTTACTGGTTCCCGGCGTCACCACGGTCACCGCAGGATGGGCAATGGCAAACTTCAAGAAGAACTGCGCCCAAGTCGTCGCGCCGAAGTCGGCAGCCCACTCCGGGACATCTCGACCCTCAACCCGACTCCAGAGCCGGTTACGCCCAAACGGCAAATAGACCATGACAGCAATGCCGAGTTCTTGAGCGAGCGGGAAAATCATATCCGCAGCAGCACGGTTGTCGATGGCGTAGTCGATTCCGATGAAGTCCAATGGATACTCCCGCATGACCTCGGCTAGATCCGGGTAACGACCTCCACTCGTTGTGGTGATCCCGATGTAGCGAACGCGACCCTCAGCCTTGTACTCCTGGAGGATTCCGAGCTGGACCGGCGGGTCCCCGAGATTGTGTACCTGAATCAGGTCGATGACGGGCGTCCGTAGGCGCTCGAATGAACGCTCGACCTGAGCACGCGCCGCAGTTGGGTCCGCAGTGGCAGGGGCACCTCTACCCCGGCCTCCACGTCCTCCACCACCTCGTCCTGCTACATTCAGCTTCGTGGCCCAAAAAATGCGGTCAGCCATTCCCAGATCCTGAGCAATCTGACCGGAAACCTCCTCAGAAGCTCCATAGCCGGGTGCCGTGTCGAGCACAGTCGCTCCATTATCGACCATGGTTCTGAGCACCTCCGTGAGCCGATCGATGTCCCCACTCCGAGCGGCCGCAGAGAACGTGTTCGCGCCTCCGAGACCGACTACAGGAATTCGTTCACCGGTCGACGGGATTGCCCGAGTCACAATGTCCTGGCCCTGGAGTGCGCTTAGCACACGCGGGTCTAGAGTGAGCGCCGCACCAGCCGTTGCGCTGATTCGAAGCCAATCGCGTCGGTTTACCATTGTATTCTCTCGTAACAGGGATTCTCTACTCAGGACAAGTTATCCTGTCGGTGTGTTGGAAACGACAGGGGCCCGTATACGGAGGCCCAAGCCCTGCGCCTACTTCTTCCGCCCCATGATCCTCAAGATCCTTATGAACAGATTGATGATGTCCATGTAAAGGGCGGCAGCACTGTCTACGGCGTTGTCCAGCGTATATGGGATCTTGTTGGCGCGGGCCCAGTCATAGCCGATGTATCCACAAAATATCCCCGCCACAATCCAGTCAATCACGCCATGGTGGATCCCGAAGATGAAGATCTCTACCACTTCCACCACGATCACCGCCAGCAATGCTAACGTCAGGGCTCCTACGATCTTCTCGAAGAAACTCGGAAATATCGAACCCAGCGTCATCATCAGCATAGTCACCAGGGCCGTGACCCGGATCGCCGCTTGCACAAGTTCTGGGTCGTACTGGTGGACGATGAGATTGACGATCAGCCCAAACGGCACCACGACCAGATTGTAGCCGACGAAGCTTACAAGTGGGTTAGAGGAGGTGTTGAAGAGGTAGATACCGGCGAAACAGGAAGCGAAGTACCCGCCGAAGAAGACCCATTGGTTGATCCCCGCGATCACCTGCGGGTCAATGGTTTGCACCATGATGTAATTGACCCCGAACCCATATAGGAGTACGAGCCCAATCATCAGGTTGTAAATCTGAGGGCTGATCGTCGACCCGCCTGTGTCCGTGCGATCAAAGACCGAGGTTTCTAACGGATTCAGTCTTTGGGATTTAGATCGCGCCATCATGCGTCCTAAGCCTTCAGAGGTGGGGACACCATGGTGAGGCTAATTCCTGTCTTCAAAGCTGGATGGACAGGGCGGGTAGGATGCGAGTAACTCATCCTCGAACCAGTCACCGCACTTTTCTCCCATATTGAAAGTGCCCTTCTGCCTATACCGTCCGTCTTCGTGGAACCACTCATATGGGCCGTGAGGCACACCATCTCGCAGTGTCGCCCGAAGTTGGATTTTCGCTTCGGTGCCTTCGAATAACCTGTAGACGGGTCCGTTGTAGGCACTCAAGGAACTCGATTCCACAAATACCCCACCCGACTGAATCAACTCATCTAGATTCCGTCCCTCTAATTCCTGAGCCATCCCATCTGGAGGCTGGCAAAGCAGAACGACAACTAGAGGTAATGCGACTGAGAATCTCATCAGGTAGTTCCTGCCTTGTAGGAGTTCACCTGCCACCGCTTTGAGGATACAAGAACCTGAACATACCGCTATCTGCACCGGAAAACGGAGAGGCCAACCTGATGTCATCCCAAGTGTCGAGTTTTTCCCTGAAACGCATGAAGTAAGCAACGAAATCTCCGCCATATTGGAACGTGTACATAATGTCCGAGAAAGCACGGGTATGGGGGAGCCCGAACGCATGGCCTAACTCATGAACACACGTCAGATAAACGACGGTATCCCTGAATAGCGGATCGAGCTTCGCCCTCTGTGCAATATCGAGTCCGAGGCTTTCAGTATCCGGATGTACAAACACGTCAGCGGCCAACCGTCCTTCGACCATCCTTGCTCTCATTTCACCGTACATACCCTCTCCCGCGGCTACCCAATAGACACGAATCGTCGCCGACTCTTCCGGACCAGGCACCATTTCCAGAGAAGGATGGGTTTGCCGAGCCCACGCCTCGAGTGCCCATTCGGCTAAAACCCGATCTGCTTCCTTGAATCCGGACTCTTTTGAGCCTTCGGAAATGAAGTAGGTCAGGGGCTCCGACACACCCAGCTTCCAGACCCCTTGCTGGGAACTCACCGTGACCGGAGCGATAAGAGTTACGCCTGCAAACATCAGGGCGAGGTAAGAGAGCTTCACTTCAGACCTAGAGTACGGGATGCCGCTCGTGGAAGCCTGTAGCCTCCTGATATGCCTTGGCAAACGCAAGCAGCGTATCCTCACCATAGATGGACCCCATGAACGCGATGCCCGTGGGAGTTACCTGCTCCGTAAACCCATTAGGTACCGCCACGACTGGGTGACCTGTCATACTGGTAAGCGGATTGATCGACCTCCAAGGAGCCACTAGGACATCGATTCCCTCCAGTGTCTGTGCCAGTTCTTCCATAAGTAGCATGCGAATGCGATTGGCTTGCAGGTATTCAACTGCAGGCACGAGTTGTGACACACGTAACTCTCCACGGTGGTTTTGTCTCCGAAGCCCTTGGTCCTGGCCGGATCGTGCGAATTCGGCGAACCCTGCTGCTCGCTCGACATATTCGATGAAATAGGTCAGGTCGTTACGTGGAATCTCCACATCCTCAAGTGAGAATCCCATCCCCCGCAGTGTACTGAGCGTAGCCGCGGCATTGGCCCTGTCCTCTTCACTCCGCCGTGATTGTTCTTCCTCGAAGGCAGATGCAAAATAGCCTATACGTAGTGCGCTTAAATCCGCCTCTCCATCCCAATTGAACGGCACACCACGTGGCACTGACATGTCCTTCCCGTCTGGGCCTGCGATGGCGTGCAGCACCACAGCACAACCCTCAGCCGTCCGACACATCGGCCCGATCTTGTCCAGACTGTAGCCAGCTGCCATCACACCGTAGCGGCTCACACGCCCGAAGGTGGGACGGAGCCCAACTACACCGCAGCGCACTGCGGGAGAGAGGATTGATCCGCCAGTATCAGTGCCGATAGCAAAGCCCACTAGCCCCGCGGCGGTCGCGGCACCTGGTCCTGCAGAAGAGCCGCTCGAGCCCTGCTCAGGGTCCCAGGGGTTGTTCGTGCGTCCACCGAACCAGTTGTCCCCAAAAGCGAGTTCACCTGTAGTAAGCTTAGCCACCAGAATTGCGCCCGCTTCATCAAGACGTTCAACCACAGTGGCGTCCACATCGAATGATTGATTCTCGAAGGGTGCCGCTCCCCAGGTAGTAGGGTATCCGCGTGCTGAGATAATGTCTTTCGCACCCCACGGAATCCCGTGCAACGGACCACGGTAGCGGCCTTCGGCAATTTCTGCGTCCGCCTGTTCAGCCAGGGTCCGGGCACGACTCTCGGTGAGCGTTACCACACAGTTCAGTGTTGGGTTATAACGCTTCAATCGACTGATATACATCTCCGTCAGCTCGGTCGGTCGCACCTGGCGGGACTCAATCAACTGTGCGAGATCCGTCACCGACCAGAAAGCTGCATCTTCCAGGTCAGCGGGGCGGGTCACAGGCGGCCGTGCTCCCAAGCCCAGGGATCCCTCGACACGCTCGAACTCCATACCGGAGACTAATGGAATGAAGTGCAGTGGCGGCATGACGGCGTTTTCGAGGGGTATCGCCCGAATTTCCTCAAAGCGCTCAAGGCTCTGATTTACCCCGTCGACGATCATCTCGAGTTCTTCGTCGCTAAAATCGAGGCCGGCCACCTGCGCCGCTGTCCTCGTCATCGCCAGAGTGACCTCCTGCTCTTCGGCTTCCTGTACACATCCCCACAAGAGACCGGGCATCAGCGTGGAGGAGAGTCCGATCCCAGAGAAATATGAGAGAAAGCTGCGCCGTGATTGAGCGCCATCTTTGGCTACAGGGGTTTGCTCCATACCCTAAGTCTGCTTGGGAGCCCTGTAGATCCGCAACCTAGCCGGTAGGACACGGCGGGTAACTGATCATTTCACCCTCTTCTAGCCACTCACCACACCGGTCTCCGTCCCTGAACTCTCCCTTACTGATCAACTGACCGGTCTCATCATGGTAAAGCTCATAAGGGCCATGCCACTTCCCATTTCTCAAGCTCGCCCAAAGCCCAACCATACTTGGGTTGCGCATGATGAAGACTGGACCGGTGTACGGTTGAAATGTTTCCGGTGTCAGATATATGTCACCCCTCTGAACGAGCTCGTTGAGCTCCATCGGTTCCTGAGCCTCTAGGGTCAGTCCACCAACCGATATTAAAGAGAGAACGAATAGTAGAGTCCTCTTCATTTCTTAATTCTGTAGGTAAAGGGGTCTTGGCCGGCTGCCCGGCCAAGACCCCTTCAATAGTTATTGACCTGTCTGGTGGGGATAGAGCTTAAGCTGCGTCGGACAGTTTGTCGTACACGAATGCGACGGCCACCCACAT
>Ga0207962_1000023_pt1 | contig 39927 bp, 30 predicted proteins | sample Knorr_S15_td_AAI_FD_185603 | JGI IMG/M metagenome (GOLD analysis project Ga0207962, IMG submission 185603) | Marine microbial communities from Southern Atlantic Ocean transect - Knorr_S15_td_AAIW_ad_750m_LV_A (SPAdes) (version 2) | ecosystem: Environmental > Aquatic > Marine > Oceanic | place... | reverse complement strand
AAAGTACGGGTCGAGCACTCGCTCAAGCTCAGATTCAGGTACTCGGCGGAGGTACATCGGGCGGTGCTCTATCGGACGCACAGGGCAACTTCACCGTGAGTCTGGATCCCGGATCCTACTCGATCGTAGCAGTGTTACTCGGTTACGAGACAGTGCGCGTGGACGGTATCTCCGTCAGCGGGGGTGCAGCCACCGAGATTGCTGTAGGGATGACCACGGCTGCACTCGCCCTTGCTCCTGTCAGCGTTACAGTGAGTCGTGGCCAAGAGGCAAGCAGCCTCTCGGCACCCGCCCAAGTGAGCATCGTGACCGCAGATGATATCTCGAGAATCGCATCTACATCTACTGCCGACTTCCTGAAAGGACTGCCTGGTGTAGACGTTTCTCAGGTTGGAATCAACCAGAGCAATACGGTTACACGAGGCTTCAATAATGTCTTTTCTGGAGCACTGCTCGTGCTCACGGACTACCGCTACGCTCGGGTACCATCAATCAGGCTTAACAATTACAACCTGCACCCGACCACGCCGCTGGATATCGAGCGTATCGAAGTCGTGCTGGGACCGGCTGCCGCACTTTACGGTCCCAACGCGAGCAGCGGGGTATTGCACATCATCACCTCGTCACCGATCGACAGACCAGGAACGAGCATGGCCTTATCGGGTGGTAACCAGAGCATGTTTCGGGGTATCTTCAGACATGCCATGGCATTCAGTGAGAAGGCTGGGCTCAAGGTTTCTGGGCAGTATTTCCGCGGAAATGACTTTGAATACACGGATCCAGTGGAAGCTGTGGCTAGGGCTGCAGCGCCAGCGGGTTCTAAGATCGGTGTACGAGATTTCTTTTCGTCGCATTACGGGGGTGAGGCACGCCTCGATCTCCGCCCCTGGGACGACCCAAACGACAACATCATCATCACTGGTGGACTCAAAACCCTCGCCAGCTCAATCGAGCCGACAGGAATTGGTGCGGGTCAAGCAAAAAACTGGACCTATAAGTCTCTTCAGGCCCGTATAAATAAGAGCGGCCTATTCGTCCAAGCATTCCTGAACAACAGCAGTGCCGGGGACACCTATATGCTTCGCACCGGCAATCCGATCGTCGACAACTCTGTTACATTCGCGACGCAAGGCCAATACAACTTCAGTATCGGTGAGCGGTTCAGTGCCACTGCAGGTGTCGATTACTCACTTGTGACCCCGAAAACCGGTGGCACAATCAACGGAATGAATGAAGACAACGACGTAACGAAGTTGTTTGGTGCGTATGTGCAGACTACCACCAAGTTGACCGACCAAATTGACTTCGTGGCAGCGATCCGGAGGGATACTCACAATTGGCTTGAAGATGCGTTCGTCTCACCGCGTCTCGGACTCGTTCTGACACCGGAAGAGGGTCATGCGTTTAGAGCCACTTACAACCGGTCTTTCAGTACACCGACCAGCAACAACCTCTTCCTCGATATCCTTGCTGGCCGGACCATGATCACACCGACTGTGGGCTATAACGTCCGGGCATCCGGTATTCCAACGACCGGATTCACGTTCAATAATACCTGCGCGGGTGGACTCCGCGGCTTCTGCATGTACTCACCCTTTGCCCCGGGGACGCAGTTGCCCGCAAACGGCGCTGCGCTATGGGACAACCTTTTGGTGCCGCTCATGCTGCAGGTGCCTGCATTAGCGGCGACGCTGCCTCTGTTGGGTCTAAATGCAGCATCATTTGCTGCGATCGTAGGAAACCCTCAGCCAGGTGAACTCACCTCAACGATGCTGGAGTTTAGTCAGGCAGGAGGGGCACCATTTATCCCTTCCGCCGGCCCCAATGGAGTGAACCGTTTACAAGCAATGGCTAAGCAAACGTGGGAGCTCGGATACACGGGCTTGATTGGTGACAAGGTCCGGTTCGACGTCTCCGCTTATACCGATCGATATAGGAATTTCATCGGGCCACTAAAGACCCTGACACCAAATGTCTTCCTCGATGGAAACTCAGTCGCGACCTATTTGGTCACACGCCTAGCTGCGGTGGGTATTCCTCTGTCCGTGGCGCAACAGCTTGCCGCCGCAGTCGCACCGACGCTGGCCAGTGTGCCGCTCGGGACGATCGTACCCGATCAACGCTCTAATTCAGACCTAATGCTGAGTGCACGGAATTATGGGAAATTCAGCATTATGGGCATGGACTTAGGTATCGAAGCTCACGTGACTGATCAAGTTACGCTGTCCGGATCGTATTCATATGTGAGTGACGAATGCTACGATGCCAACGGCGACGGTAACTGCCTGGGCGCTGAGGATATCGCCCTTAACGCTCCGACGGCCAAGGGCGCGATCGGACTCGACGTGGATAACAAAGTTTCAGGTCTATTCTACGGTGCTCGCCTCAGAATGAGCGCCGGATTCCCGGTGAATTCAGGTGTATACAGAGACGTCCTCGAGGCGGTTAACGTTGTCGATATGAACGCTGGCTATCGCCTACCAGGAACGGGAACCACGATATCTACGACCATCAACAACGTCTTCAATAACAAGCACAAAGAGTTTGTTGGCGTTCCTGATATGGGACTGCTTGCGCTTCTGCAAGTGCAGTTCGAGTTCTAGGCTAGAGCGCACCACATAGGTGCAGAAAAAGGACCCCGGGCAGTGGATATTCGCTGCCCAGGGTCCTTTTTCATGTTCTAAGAATTTATCTAGTTCGGATCCTCGCCTTCTTCCTTTTCTGGGCGCTCCCAAAACCCCTCGGTACCGGTTGCGTTCCTCGCAACCGAACCGTGGAATAGAGACGCGTTGAAAAGAACGCGGAATGTACCGCGCGGCTGCCCACGCCACTGGGGTCTGAATCCAAGAAGAATGACATGCCCATCACCATGGTGCACATCGACAGCAGCGGCTTGACCCTGAAGGTGTTCTTCCCCTAAGAGGTAACCAGAGAGCAGAGGTGATCCTTCTTGAGCGTACGCTGCGATTACAGATCCCTCGAAGCCTTCTTCCGTGCTAAAAACAGGGCTGCGGTCGAAAAAGATCTTCCCTAGCCGAGGCATCCCGGCCATGACCGGGTGCTCGGCATCGACACGGACCTCGAAAATCGAACCCGAGGAGAAAAATTCACTGCGAGCGAGGCCACGTGTGACGTTCGATACCGGAAGATATAGCTCATCGATACACAGGTCACTCGATGCGTTCATACACACTAGTGTGCCTCCAGCACGCACAAACTCATCCAATGCTCGTACCCCCTGCTGGCCGAGTCCACCCTCATATCTAGGCGGTACGGAGCCAACGCCAAAACCGTTCATTAGGCTTCCGGAACCCTCTGACGGAAGAACAATGACGTCATAGCGGTCACGGAGATCTTCAGCATGTACGTCTGCAGTCCTCAAGTTCGAGAATGAGAAGCCGTGCTCCTCAAGCAGCCAACGAGTCCACCCCTCATCCATACTTGGATTCCAGGGCCGGTAGATACCGAGAGCGGGACGAGAAAGATCTGCTCCGTCCGTCGGTCCTCTTGTTGCCTGAAGGGCATAATCTTCTATCAATCCATCAACTGCTGTGCCTCCAAGTCCGGTCACGATGTATTCACCGTTTCCGTATCGCACCATGGCCCCCATATCCCACGCCCGGTTCAATGCACGAAACGAATTATTCTGCACAGGATTAAGCCGGAGTCCTGGACCCGAACCTGTGAGTCGACCCGGAATTGGCTCAACCGCCCGGGCAACCGGATGGGAATCAAATCCGACACCTGAAACAGCGTCGAAGGGTGAAGCATCGTCGATCTCTTCTTCCCAGGCCAAGGCCTCGGTTTCAAGCTCCTGCATAGCCGAAAGGATCTCAGGGGTAAGAGGCTGGGTTACTTCAATGACATTGACATCCATTTGGTAAGAAAGCGTCCACCCGGCTGCATCATAGGGCTGTTCTGGGGGACCGTCAGGATATTCTCTGAGATCCGGATACTCTTGTACAGAAAGAACCTGCCGCGCGAGTTCTCCAAATTCCTGGTCTAGAGGTAGTACCCAAGTCCCAGCATCTTGGGTTAATCCTTCATGGGTGACATCCTGATTCAGTTGGTAAATCCTTAGTCCATTGAAAGCGAGTCGACGTAGTAGCTCAACAGGCGCAACAGGATCAGGCTGGTCTTGCGGAATGAAATAGGCATATGGGGCCGAAGTTTCATACTTCCGGATCACATCGCGGCCTGACTGATAACGGTTATACAGAAGGTCTTCCTTGTACTTTGCCGCATAGTCAAGCACAGCGAGAGATCCAACCCTCATATAGTCCACAGCATCAGACAGCCTCCACCAGCCTCCCTTCCATGGACTGGGGTAGAGCGATTCTACACGCAGGTCACGTCGGGAGGGCGGGAAATCGGAGAGTGTGTAAAAGTGTGGCGTTGCATAACGGTACAGCGCGGTTTCAGTCCAAAATGCTGCCTGATTCTGCATCATCGGTAAGTAGTCGACATAGCCCGGATACCAAGCATCGAAACCTGTACCCATATGCACGGCCCCTGGCATCCCTCGGGACTCAAGCATCTGTGCGATCGTCATCCCGATTGTGTTCACAGTGCGTGCCATAATGGGAGGTGTGAACGATGCGATCGGCTCTGCGAACGGTGGCAACCAGATCCGCGTTGGGAATGGAGAGCTTTGATGATGGACGTAGATAATTTGTGGATCCCATTCCTGCCACGTACGAGCCAGGACTCGCGACTCGATCATGTTAAGCATATACGCGTCGCGGTTGTTATCGTGTCCTATGTACTTCTGGTAGAGCCAGGGCATCGAAGAAACTTCATAGGGTGTACCGATGTTGGAGCTATACCAGTCCGCAATCATGGTCTGACCATCGGGATTCAGTGATGGCCATAAAACGGTGATCACATTTTGCCGGATCGCTGAAATACGTGGGCTTTCATCGGCCACAAGCTCATACGCGAGCTGTATCGTGTGCTGGGCCCCAGCAACCTCCGAGGCATGCAGGCCACCATTGACGTCGACGATCGCCCTGCCCTCTAGCGAAAGTGATTGAGCCTCTGAGTCTGAAAGCTCCGCCGGGTGCGCGAGCTTGTCTGCAATATCCCGGTATTGCTCTACTGATGAGAGGTTTTCTGGTGACGAAATCAAAGCGATCCACCAGTCACGACCCTCAGATGTCCTCCCTGCACGCATCATACTGATGCGGTCAGATGAAGCATCGAGTAACTGGAAGTACTCCACGGATTCTTCGTATGTCGCGAGATGGAAGTCCGCACCTGGTTCGAAGCCCAGCACAGAAGCAGGTGTCGGGATTTGTGCCGTGGCGGGTACCGAAACAAGAATTGCGGCCAGAACTAGTGTCGTATTACGCACTTTGTAGTTGCTCACTTGAGAAACGTTGAGTCTAAGAAGCCCCGCCCGGTCCGCGGGGACTAGGAGGGGCTTCTGGTTACTAGCTGGTGAAGCTCTAGTGGTTAGGACTCCCAGAGGGGCCGCTACTCTGTTGAGCTTTCATAGCATCACGCTTAGCAACTTCGGCCTCATAATCCTCTTCACTGAGGTACGTGACATCAATCCAAGCGTGAGCCATTTCGTCGACCGTGCGATCACCCCATCCGATCCACTGCGTATAGTCAGGATTATTCGGATTATCCTTTGTATTGTCGTGCCATGCAGTGACAATCAGTGTTGTGCCTGCCGGCAGCAGTGGTGCCGCGTGGTCCGCGTATATGTAGTTGACGTGCCAATTCCACTGGAAGTTATCAACCCGACTGAGCACTTCGCTCCGCCCGTTTGGATACATGGCCTCAATCATCATGATCTTGCCACGCATATGCATATGTGGCTGAAAGTTCTCCAGCCTGGTCGGCCAACGAAGCCTGTGGAACTGCTGCGTGACCGCCATCTCGTCCGGAGAAATATCAAGTCCATTTCTACCTCGAGCGTCGAACATCCGGAGACGTGTGCGATTCTTGGGCTCGTCACCGACATCGTAGAACCATACTCCCAGTTCAACCTGAGCGTCTTCCACAAGCTTCCCCATCGCATGGAGGTGAATCTCCCAACGAATCTGGGACCCCGGAAGCATCAATTTTCCAGCACCATCAGGGAAGATTTCACCATCCTTCCCCACTGCCCATTCCATGAAGAGTCCAGCACCACCCATTGAGCCACCACGATCGCTCGTGATCACCGGCCCAACACTATACTCACTATTTTCCTCATCCTGCATTAAGAACGCGAGCACGTGGTGAGTGATGGTCTTCGTGTCTTTACCAATCGGGCGAATCTCAATCGCCTTGACCCAGCGTGGCTCAGTCACACCAGTAGGGGTTACCGGTCGGAACCATTTATCTTGTGTCACTGCTTCGAGTGTGTACGACTCTGATTTCACGATCATATCAGGCTCACCGAATTCACCGGACAACTTAAAGCCATCGGGATCACGAAAATCCAACGGAGCCGGAAGATCACCCTCATCCCCGAATGGTGTGCCATTGTCTACCCAAGAGACGATCTTCTCGATTTCCTCGTCGGTCAGTGACCGGTCATTCTTGAACTCCTGGATACCGACGGTACGATCTAGGTGCCAAGGAGGCATGACACGATTCTCGACCTTGGTGCGGATCCTCCGCGCGTACCGACGAGCTTCGTCATAGTTCGTCAGCTGAATCGGTGCTATTGAACCTTCCATGTGGCACTGCTGGCAATTTTCCTGAATAATCGGTGCCACATCTCTGGCATACGTCACCTCCTGCGACGAAGCATCTCCGGCTACTACAGCCAGGACTGCGACCGATAATAGCACAGCGCTCCCTAACTGGGCCTGATCTAACATACATCCTCGCATGAGGTGCTCCTTATCCTAGTCTAACTGACAGCAATTCTTACAAATCCATTGGTCCAACAACACTGCGAGTGACCTGCACCGGAGACCCCAGAGGAGTCGTTGGCACGCACTCGAACAATATACTCTCCCGGCTCTGTAAACGTAGCCATCGTGGCCATCGAGCCGCCTTTGACATCAATACGACCTGATTTTTCACTAAATGTGACGTCACCTGGTCCACTGTGCTTAAACCAGGTCAGCGTAACCGGAGTCACACGCCCGCCACCGTAGGCACTCCCTCCTCCATAGCCGTCATCCCGAGCCCATACCGTTAATTCAGTCTCTGTCCATGCTTTGGTATGAACGGGGTCCATCTTCAAGCCTCCGGGCCCAGCTATCCATGGGCCCGACTCAGCTGTAGCAAGTTCTGGAGCCATGTTACCTGATGCCTCACCCAGAAGCGCATCGATTGCCCAATCGGATTTGAGATTGGCTGGAATCATGAACGTCTTTCCACGGTTCTTGAGCGTCCACGCGACGGGGCCAGTGTAGTCCCCCGGAATGATGATCCCGAAGACTCCCCAGTGACGATTCCCATCAAATCGTGTCGGCTGTCCACCATTGAACTGAGCAGGTTCAATAAAATTGTCTGACCCGAGAGGTATCTCGAGAACTTCCTCACGGTTCCGGTTGTAGTAACCAAATGAGAGCGTCTTAGTCCCATCAGGATTCAGGTACCAGCCCTCGAACGCTGGTGTAACAGTCTGCCCACGAGCTGCGACATACCCAAGAGGGGTCTGAGCGACTACTGGGACGATGCTAACAGCAACCATCGCCACCGCCCCAACTACGAGCAGCAACTTATTGCGCATCATACCTCCTATAACTTCCAAACATATTAGCTATCCTAATGTATTACCCTCAGGTGCAAACTTGGTGCGTGATTCAAGCACGCACAACGCTATAGTTTAGTTAAGAGCACAACTTAAGAGGGTTTTCATTCGAACAAGTCGGATCATGAGGGCAAGAATGTGGCGAATGCATGCCCATGCTCTCAGCATAGACATATTGCCGTGACGGAGTGGCAACCGGGAAGTATCTTGGCCCGCTTATCAACCAGAAGAAGGAGACCTCCTGGGAACCCCAATCAGGATAGCACAGCTGGGATTGATGCTTAAAGGCCTTCTGTGGGGAACCAGATGGGGAGGGCTGAAAGATTAGTCGGACCACCGATGTCGCCGTGGTAGGTGCTGGAATTGTGGGAGCCTCTTGTGCCTGGCATCTCGCGTCTAGGAACCTGAACGTCGTAGTGCTCGAGCGAGATGTCGCACCAGCTATGGGTTCAACAGGTAAGAGCGCCGCAGGCGTCAGGGTTCAATTCACGACGCCCGCTAATATCCAACTTTCAATGTACTCGCTCCCGATTTATCGAGAGTTCGCTGATCGGTACGGGTACGATATCGGATATCGGGATATTGGCTATCTCCTACTCGTCCCGGATGATAGGTGGGACGAGCACATGGAATCTGTTGCGTTACAGCAGAGTTTGGGAGCTCCCGTTGAGGTTCTTGATCCAATAGAGGCTCAAGACTACGTGTCATTCGATTCCGATGGACTCAAGGGTGCAACGTACGGCCCATGGGATGGCATAATCGATCCCCACATGGCTACAAACGCCTGGGTTGCAATGGGTAAGACTCTGGGTGTCGAATACCGTTTCAACACCCCTGTCACTGAAATTGAGCGTCTCACGAAAGGCTGGATGATCCATAGTGGCAACAACACCTTCCATTGCGAGCATATCGTGAACGCCACGGGCGCATGGTCTGAGAACGTTGGTAGGCTCGCTGGTCTTGAAGTTCCTGTAGGCCCGAAACGCATACAGATTTTCTTGAGTGCTCCAATCACGGATTCACGTACTTACCCGCTCACGATCGATCTTGCTACAGGAGTATATCTCCGTAGCGAAGGAGACCGAGTTCTGTTCGGCCTTGATGATCTTGATCAAGACTTTGGCTTCAGCGAAGGGATGGACTGGGACTGGATGGAGCATGTCCTTCTGACCGGAGTAAATCGCTTCCCGTGGTGGGGTGACTTAGGAATCGACCGCAAGGGCAGCTGGTGGGGATACTACGCGGTAAGTCCAGATAACAGCCCTGTCATAGGGATTAACCCTGGAGATTCAAAGTGGGTAGACGCCTGTGGGTTCTCGGGGCACGGGATCATGCACGCACCCGCAACCGGCCTAGCCGTCTCCGAGCTCATTGCCGACGGTCACGCACATACGCTGGAAATGAATGGATTCCGGCACGACCGTTTCGGTGAAAATCTGGCAGTTGAAGGAAATATTTTTTAGGCTCGGCTGGCCCAGGATTTGTCTCTAGCTATCGATCTGACGCTGCTATAGCTGCCAGAATGGCTGCAACCGTAACATCTGCACGGAACTCTATCAGCCTTCTCCCATGCTCCAGAGTCTTATCGACCGGTAAGAGATTGATGTTGTTAATCGAAGCCTTGTCCGCAGCAATGCGCTGCTCAAGTCTCACATGCTGAGGGTTGTCATTCATGATGATCGAAGTGATGTAGTAGTCATCGTGAAGGCCCTCTAAACGAGGATCCTCATCGATTCCGAGTACATTTTTCTGGTACTCGACCACATCATCGTAGTTGTAATACTCGGGGATGTGGGCGATCACGATACCCTGGCCGGCCCAAGCCTCGGATAACTCTTCTGCAACAGTAGCCATCCCCCGCTGGTTACCTCCGCTATCTCCAATTAGGAAGATACTTCTGAAGCCCTGTGTTCTTAGGCTGGTCGCCATATCACGGAGTACTGCCTGAAAAGTCTCCTGCGAGAGGCGGATACCACCCGGTGTGCCAGCCCGTTCAGGGTTGCCAGGCTCTATTGTTACGATCGGCGCAACCAACGCATTTCCGAGTTTTCTGGCGATGGCATCACCCATCACCGCAAGCACATGGTTATGCTTCCCCGTTGTTAGGTACGGACCATTCTCCTCGATACCGCCAGTCAAGATCAGCGCGGTCGTCTTTCCTTCTTCAAGAGCGTCGCGCACTTCAAGCATCGTAAGCTCTTCAATCCAGACATTGTCGAGTGCCTCGATTGGGCGCGGAAAAGTCATCATGTTCTTTGCCGGAGACTCCTGTGCACCCACCTGTGTGATCACCAGAACATACGAGAGCATTACAGGCACTGAAGCACGGAAGAATGTCTTCACGGTCTTTCCCTCCCCGATATGGCTCGGACCACCTCAATTGTGCTTCCTTCCATGCACGAGCTGGTCTCTAAATAGACTCCCTCTATAGTAACCTGATCCCCAGCACCGAGGCTGCCGAGTTCCCCGGTCAGAGCATAAAGCAGTTCATCTTCATCCCGAAATGTCAGACACGCCTCAAGCTCGTCAGTAATCTGACCCTCTCTTCGGACCAAGCCTTCCTCATTTGTTACATGGAATGGATTCGAGAGTCCGATTGGGCTAAAAACCCCATTGAGTGCAATCACATAGAGTGGCCGATCCCACGATGCCGATTCCGGGATCCTGATCTCCCCCGACATATCACCCCACTCTCCCTGAGCACCCTCGGCGAGTGTCTCAAAACCGGCATGGATTGCACCCACTGCTAGATGGATGCGCGCAGCAAGAGGTAGATTTTCTGAAGAGATTTCGACACTCGTCCCCGGTGGGCCACTGAGTGGGACCACGCTCTGTAGCTGCCTCAGGGAATCCGGATTGACGAACCTTTGGGCAACACCGAAATCCGCTCCAATTATAAACAGGGTAAGTACCCCGACCAGCGAGGTCACCTGGCGGTAAAAGCCTGGATTAAGTATCGACATTGATTCCTCCTTCGGCCGGCGATTCTATTCCTGAAATGAACGACTACCATTCAACCTTTCGCAACGGCATAAGGAATCTTTGACGCTCCCATGCCAATGCGCCAGCTTCACCTCCCTTCAATGCTATCCCGGCAGAACTCCACAAGTATGACACCTACCATAGCAAACGAAGATGTCCTAACCCGGAGAAATTTCTTAGCGGCGGGTATTCCGATGCTTTGGTCTCCATTAGTTGAGGCAATTTCCCGGACCCAGATTCTCTCTCCACAGCAAAGAGATCCGCGTCTGACTGCTCGTCCGGGACGGCCTACCATCCCTGCACCCAGAGGAGCAGTGACAGTGGAAACCGACAAGGGCCGGGGTGGAATACTCTATGTACCCGACCAGTACCAACCAACCCGTCCTGCCCCACTTATCGTTGCTTTGCACGGAGGGGGTGGTCGAGCAAGATCCTGGGAGAGACTCTACGAACCGTGTGAGAAACATGGTATTGTGCTGCTAGCACCTGAATCGAGAGGCCGAACATGGGACGCAATCCAAGGCATGTTCGGTTCTGACGTCGTTTTCCTCGACTCAGCCCTTCAGTACGTGTTCTCACGATGCGCCATCGATCCTGAGAAGATAGCGCTCGCTGGATTCTCAGACGGGGCTTCGTATGCCCTATCTCTCGGACCGTCGAATGGTGACCTATTTACCCGATTAATCGGGTTCTCGCCTGGATTCTCTTACCCAGAGGACCCAATTATCGGACGTCCAAAGGTTTTCATATCCCACGGCACCGAGGATCGAGTGTTGCCAGTAGCACTAAGCAGAGACGGGATTGCGCCGATGTTCGATATGGACGGCTACACCATCCACTACGAAGAATTCACTGGAGGGCATGAGATGCCCCCAGAGGTTGTGGCCAAAGCTCTAGATTGGTTCCTAGAATCCGAGCCCTAAATCTTTGCCAAAGCCTCTCCCATGTTGTCGAGCGCCTTCCTTATCAATCTCCTCGAAGTAGCGAGGTTCATGCGCATGTGGTCAGCCCCACCAGTTCCGTAACTCAAGCCAGGGTTCAGGAAAACCCGCGCGTTCTCAGCGAACCAGCGCTGAATTATGTTTTCAGGAGCAACTGTGTTACCCGAGGCCCTGCTCTCCTTGGCAGCAGTCTCTTTTGCGCCGATTCGGTTCACGACTTGGCCCACATCAAGCCAGGCGAGATATGTCCCCTGAGCCTTGGTGTAGTCTAGGAGAGGGATGTTTTCTTGAATGTAGCTCTCTGCGAAATCATGGTTCCCATCTATGTAGACTAATAGTTCATCAAGCCAATCTTCTCCTTCAGTGAGGGCAGCAAGGTTAGCTACCATGCCCAAGGTACTCAGATCGGCCCTGGTGTTGGCCCGCACACGGGCAAGATAGTCAGGGTTGGTAGAGAAGTACCAAGCAACCTTCATAGCAGCCAGACTGAAAGACTTACTCGCAGCCTTAAAGGTCAGGCTGTTATCAACAATCTCCTTGTTTGGAAGGGTAGCAAATGGCGTGTACTTATTCCCTTTAGTCACGAAGTCGCAATGTATTTCATCAGCTAGTAAGACAACCCGATGTTCTAGGCAGATCTCTCCCATCCGCGTCAGGTCTTCCGGAGACCAACAGTTTCCAGTCGGGTTCTGTGGATTACACAGGATGAAGACATTGGCTGTCCTGGCTCGCTGCTCAAAATCTTCGAAATCGATTGAGTAACGTCCATTGACCAGTTTCATCGGACTATCTGATGCGACTGTTCTCGTGAACCGAAGGTCAGAGTAGAAGCCATTATACGTCGGTGTCGTCAGAAGGACTCTCGACCCAGGGGGCGCAAACGTATGCAGCGCTGCAATCAGACCTGGGTGGACACCTGTAGTGAGAACTACTGTGCTGGGATCGATATCGAGCCCATATCGGCGACTATTCCAGTCCACGATGGCTTGTACATAGGACGAGGGCCTTCTCAGATAACCCCAGTTCTCATGCTCACAGCGTTCAGCAAGAGCCTTGGTAATACACTGGGGTGCTTGGAAATCCATGTCCGCGATACCCATGCCGACCTCGATCTCCTCACCATATGTCGCAATTGCACTATCCCATTTAATGCTATCGGTATCGACACGGTTGTAGACCTCATCAAAATCGTACACCTGCCGGCCTGAAGCTGCAGACTCGACAAAACCAATCTCCTCAGCAAACGCAGTCCGTGTTCCAACTGCCCCGAGAACTGCCGTCATCCCAGCATTCTTTAAGAATGCCCGGCGATTGAGCCCATTTTCTTGCTGCATGCTCATGACCTCCTGGTCCGAATAGCTTTAATGCACTGCCCTTAATGCCTTATTGGCGGCAGCGCGGCATGGTCTCTTTAGCGATTCAACATGTGGACTTCTGAGCGGTACTGCCAGATCGGGAGAAGCATGACAGGGTCACAACAAACAGGATCGGCTCAGATAGTCACCGCGCCGTTCGCTGCAGACGAGACCAACCGAGCGTACTTCGATAGGGCCCCATCGGGTATCAGACTCGAAGGCGGTGACCATGCCATAACTCGCGACTTAATCTCATCAGGGCTCATGTCGACCGAAACAGTGCGTTCCTCTAGGTCGAAAGTCACGATGTCTCCATCTTGTAGCGCAGCAATCGGGCCCCCCTCGACTGCCTCTGGTGCAACATGTCCAGCCATCAAGCCATGTGTAGCTCCCGAGAACCGCCCGTCTGTGAGGAGTGCGACCTTGGAGCCCAAGCCTGAACCCGCTAGCGCAGCTGTGACGGCAAGCATCTCCCTCATTCCGGGCCCGCCACGCGGCCCTTCTCCTCGAATCACGACTACATCACCCGGAACGATTGTTCCGCCTTGTACCGCCGTCATCGCGTCCTCTTCACTTTCAAAGACACGGGCGGGCCCTTGATGAAACATCCTCTCATGACCTGCGACCTTCAAAACACACCCGTCGGGGGCCAGGTTGCCCCTGAGTACCATTAGCCCACCACGATCCTTGATTGGATCTGCTGCTGATCGAACAACTTCCTGTCCCGCAGTTTCCTCCGCATCCGAGACTTCTCCCGAGAGCGTCTGACCAGTAACGGTGAGCATATCCCCCTTCAGGTAACCGCCTTCTAGGAGCCGGCGAGCGACCAGCGCTACCCCTCCTGCGCGGTGAAGATCGGGAGCCACGAAACGTCCCCAGGGCTTCATATCTGCCAAGAGCGGAGTAGCTGCGCTGATCCGGTCGAAATCGTCTAGTGTGAGTCGCACACCTGCCTCATGGGCCACTGCCAAGAGGTGGAGAACAGCATTAGTAGATCCGCCGGTAGCAACGGCGACAGCTACTCCATTCTCGAGTGCCTCGCGAGTGAGGATTTGTCGTGCAGTAACATTCCGTTCGACGAGATCAACGACTAGGCGACCGCAACCACGTGCTACTTCAGCCTTCGCCGAGTCCGTGGCGGGCACTGTGCCACTTCCCATCGGTGAAATCCCGACCGCCTCAAATACCGTAGCCATCGTATTCGCAGTGAACTGGCCACCGCACGCCCCAGCTCCCGGGCAGGCAGCCTTTTCAATTTCCAAAAGCTCCTCTTCATCAATACGCCCCGCAGCGCATGCGCCTACAGCTTCAAAAACATCCTGGATCGTAATGTCTCGGCCTGCATGCGTGCCGGGTTGTATTGATCCTCCATAGAGCATCAAACTTGGACGGTCGAGTCGGGCCAGTGCCATTACCGTTCCTGGGATTGTTTTATCACAACCCGAAAGTGCGATGACCCCGTCGAAGTGGTATCCAAGGCCCATCAACTCGATTGAGTCTGCGATGATTTCACGACTAACCAGCGACGTCCGCATACCGGAAGTACCCATGGTGATACCGTCCGATACTGCGATTGTGTTGAACTCAAGTGGAGTACCACCTGCATCGATGACACCCCTGCGAACAGCTGAAGCCAAATCCCTTAGGTGAACGTTACACGGCGTCGAATCAGTCCAGGTATTCGCAATCCCAATCAGCGGCTTCTCAAAGTCTTCGTCACTCAAACCCACAGCGCGAAGCATTGCACGCGCGGGTGCCCTGTCCCGTCCCCCCAGGAGTTCGCGGCTCCTGAGCGTGGGAAGCTTCAAGCCTCAGAGTCTGGCTGGAGCCACGTCATATGTGAGCGAAGTTCAGCTCCCACTTCCTCAATCTGATGGAGGCGCTCGCATGCACGAACTCGCTGAAATTCCTGTCCACCACTTTTTGACTCGTCGATCCATCTGCGTGCGAAAGCCCCGGACTGGATATCCTCTAGAATTTCTCGCATAGCGATTCTCGCAGCTGGGCCCACAACCCGCTTGCCACTCACATAATCACCATATTCTGCAGTATCGCTCACCTCAGCACGCATCCCTGCGAGCCCGCCCGCATAAGCTAGGTCAACGATTAGTTTTAGCTCATGTAAGCATTCGAAGTATGCAAGTCGCGGGTCATAGCCTGCTTCAACAAGTGTCTCGAATCCGGCTTTCACCAGTTCGCTGAAGCCACCACACAAAACAGCTTGTTCCCCGAAGAGGTCTGTTTCAGTCTCTGCGCCACAGGTAGTCTCGAGCAAGCCGGCACGTGAGGAACCCAGCCCAGCGGCGTAAGCGAGCGTAAGCTCTCGAGCACCCCCTGTCGCATCCTGGTGGATACCGTATAAGGCTGGCACTCCACGACCTGCCTCAAATTCACGACGGAGCATCTGCCCCGGTGACTTGGGCGCAACGAGAATGACGTCCACATCCGCGGGTGGCGTGATTTCTCCGTAATGAATATTAAAGCCATGTGCGAAAAGGAGGGCGTTGCCTGGCTCCAAAGCAGGTTCGATATCTGCGGTATAGACCGCGGGCTGTGCCGTGTCATGGATCAGGAACGCGATTACGTCACCACGTTTCGCTGCTTCGTGTACAGGCATGACTTCAAGACTCTCAGCCCGCGCCTTATCGGCTGATGCACTCCCATCGCGCAGGCCGACCACAACCTCTACACCACTATCCCTGAGGTTGAGTGCGTGTGCGTGCCCCTGACTACCGTATCCGATTACAGCCACCGTTCTTCCTTCTAGAGCAGCCGTGCTCGAGCTGACTTGGTCCATCAGAGTTCTCTCCCTACAGTGAAGTTATGTATCAATTTCATGAGGGCCGGGTGGAAACATCTCACCACTGCGGCTCACTCCAGTAATAAGACCTTGTTCTTGCAGGTATGCGAGTGCCCGGTCAATCGCATGCGGAGTGCCAGAGAGTTCCATAGAGTCTGGGCCATGGCGTTGCAGCACATCACTAACTGTCTCTGGGAGCGCCGGCTCTAGGTCACCGTGCGTTTTGACAACAGCCAATTCCCGAGCTGCATCACAGGATGCTTGATCAGGGCGCCTCACAGAAAGAACGTCATATAGGCTTGAAACCTCGGCGGCCACTCTGTCTTCTGGCGTATCAAGATCCTCGAATCGCAGCACGACTTCGAGGATATTATCGTCGGCTTGATACAAGGAAAGTCTCTCTATCGGTAAGGCACGACGACGCAGGAGTCCGAGCAAGCGTTCAAGGGCTCCAGTCACATCTTGCAGGTTTGCCACAAGAACGAATTGGCTCATCCAGAAACACGCTCGGGTTCAGTAACCATCTCGTCGAGAGCCGCCCCAGATGGGACCATCGGATAAACATTCTCTTCCTGGCGGACCTGCATCCAGATTAGCACCGGGCCCTCTTCGATGGTTGCGAGGCTAAGCGTGGAATCGAGTTGCTCGCTCCTGTCGATGCGCCATGATGGAATACCATAGGCTTTCCCCAAAGCAACAAGATCCGGTCCCGAAATCTGTGTCGCCGAGTACCGCTTCCCGTAGAAGCGCTCCTGCCACTGCCGCACCATTCCGAGATAACCATTATCAATCACCGCGATGCGCAATGGAATGCCTTCCTGGACTACTGTCGCGAGTTCCTGGGAAGTCATCTGGAAGCCTCCATCCCCTGCTACGACCCAGACCGGACGATCGGGTTGTCCGATTGCCGCGCCAAGTCCTGCTGGAAGGGCATATCCCATAGCCCCCAGACCACCTGATGTCAGGTGGGAACGCGGGGGCATATCTCCTAACTCCTGCGCAAGCCACATTTGATGCTGGCCGACATCACTTACAGCTATCGCGTTGCTTTCGCTGATCTTACGTGCAACAGAGCGGATGGCCTCTCGAGCACCGAGTGGGCCCATCCGACGGTATCCGGCCCTCGGCGGCTCCTGTGTCGGATCTGCTTCACGGTTCCATTCTCGAATCCTCTCCCACCAGGCCGTACGGTCTGCTTTTGGAACGAGAGGCAACAGCATCCTGAGGGACTCAGAAAGGTCAGCTACAACTGCAATATCCGCGCGCATCGTTCGTTCGATCGCAGTTGCATCGACATCGAAGTGAACAATCCTGGCGTTTGGGGCAAATCCGTCTGGTCGACCAATCACGCGGTCATCGAATCGGACGCCGAGACCTAGAACCAGATCTGCATCCTGCAGGCTATAGTTGGCTCTTTCGGTACCATGCATGCCGGGCATACCAAGTGCGCGCGGATCCGAAGCCGGGAACGCATCCAACCCTAATAGTGAAGTGACGACCGGAAGATCATTGCGCTCAGCCAAGTAACTAAGCTTACCAACTGTACCTGACGAAATTACTCCGCGACCAACAAGCAATACTGGCCTCTCTGCCTCGCTTAGGAGTTTGGCAACCTGCTGAATCGCTGCCTCAATTTCCTGAGTACTCTGTAGGGGTTCCATAGGCTCAGGACTTCTGCTGCGCGACAACGAAAGTGTCTTCTCATCGACGAGTGCTGCCTGGACATCCTTTGGTATGTCGACCAGCACCGGGCCTGGACGACCCGACACAGCTAATCGGAATGCCTCCGAAAACACTTCAGGGATGTCGGATACTTCTTGCACCAAGAATCCATGCTTTGTAACAGGGATTGTCACCCCTACAATATCAGTCTCCTGAAAGGCGAAGGTTCCTATTCCAGGACGAGCAACTTGACCAGTTACCGCAACAACTGGCACGCCGTCCATGAATGCGGCTGCCAGCCCAGTTACTAGGTTTGTAGCACCTGGGCCACTCGTTGCCACACAAACACCTGTCCGTCCCGTCGCGCGTGCATAGCCATCAGCCGCATGAGCGGCGCCCTGTTCATGCCTGCAAAGTACGTGGCGAAGGGCAGAATAGTTGTATAAAGCGTCATAGAACGGAAGAATCGCGCCACCAGGGTGTCCAAAGAGCACCTGCGCCCCCTCTCGAGAGAGCGCTCTGCAAGCGAGATCAGCACCTGTGGTAGCAGCCATTCTTTCCAATTCTTCTATAATGAAAAAACCGGACCCTCCCAGTTTGAGAGAGCCCGGCGGCATTCGGTTTATTTCTTCGACTTGTCAGTCTTGTCCGAAGCACACCGCACGCTCTCGCCTGAGCCCTAGAATAAGGCTCAGGCCGCTAAGAGTGAGCAATACGACTAATACTAAAGAGGAAATCAACTACTTATCTCCGGCTAAATACTCGATAATCGAATCCGCTACTTATCCCTCACCAAGGTGACTGTCAACCCTATTTGCACTTTATCTTCTTTCTCGCGGGTTCGACCCTTCCTAGCTTCGCGACCGGATTCGACTTGTTCCCAGTACCAACCAAGACAGTAAAATTAACTCGTAGAACGAGGTTCCATGTCAGCTGCACGACGTCGGAAAGAGTGGCAAAAGGACCAAGGGCATCGAGTCCAACTCCCTAATCAACCAGGCGGGCGGGCACTAGACTCTACCCCAGGTCTGCAAGTACTCACAGCCCCCGCAGTACTCACGCTCGCACTCGTTGCGCTCTCATTCCTCCCGCGCATTCAGAGCAATCTTGCGCTAGCGATATCAATCTGGGGTGCAGCGATCGTGCTCCTGGCCTGGCTTATTATGCTCTACCTGAAGCTAAGACATGAGCATGCCAGTCGGACGTTCCAAACTATGCTGCGCCCGCAGCACTATGTTCAAGCCTTAGTTCAGCTCGCTGTCTTCGCCTACTGGGGCTGGCATTGGCGACCAGTCTATGAGTTCGGAACACTCCTAGCTGCTCAGCTCATATTTGCGTACGTCTTTGATATGTTACTCGCTTGGTCACGGCGAGAGACATACACACTCGGCTTCGGCCCATTTCCGATCATTTTCAGCATCAATCTTTTCCTCTGGTTCAGAGATGATTGGTTCTACCTACAGTTTCTCATGGTCGGTATTGGATTCCTAGGAAAGGAATTCGTACGCTGGAAACGCGAAGGTCGGGCGGTCCACATCTTCAACCCTTCAGCATTTTCCCTCGGGCTTTTCTCCTTAGTGCTGATCGCTACGGGAACGACCGACCTGACCTGGGGACAGGAGATTGCTTCGACACTGACGTTGGCACCTATGATCTATCTTTACCTGTTCTTACTTGGCCTCGTCGTCATGTACTTCTTCTCGATCACACTCGTTTCGGGGGCAGCCGCGATGGTGCTCTTCGGTCTGAGTGCTCTCTACACTTCACTGACTGGGGTTCCATATTTTCTTGACTCAGAAATTCCTGCCGCAGTCTTCCTCGGACTTCACCTCTTGGTAACGGACCCATCAACTTCACCGCGTTCACGTGCTGGCAAGCTTGTTTTCGGAGGGCTCTACGGGCTGGGCGTTTTCGGCCTTTACTCACTCCTGGGAGCCTACGGAGCACCAACTTTCTACGATAAACTTCTAGCTGTTCCGCTCCTCAACCTAAGCGTTAGAGGAATCGATGCGCTGATTCCTGTGATCAGAAGAAGCCGAGCCATAAAGCTCTTGAGACTTGATTGGGCTCCTCTCGGACTCAACCCCGTTCACATGGCAGTATGGATCATTTTCTTCGGGTCGATGACCGCGATGGGTAAAACCGACGGAATGCACCCCGGTGATAGCCTTCCATTCTGGGAGCAAGCATGCGCTGAAGATCGACAGACTGCATGTAATCGTCTGATCCAACTGGAGGCCAGCTATTGTGGGGACAACTCAGCGTGGGCTTGCAACGAACTCGGTGGGCATTATAGACAAGGAGAAATCGTAAGTTCGGATGCCAATCTTGCCCTCGGCTACTTCTCTCGCGCATGTGAACTCCGATTCCAGCCAGCATGCGTTAACCTGCTCGATCCAGGAAGCTTTAGCCGGATCAACCCACGGGCGCTTGATCTAAGGCTGCTCCTTAGGGAAGGCGGTCAGAACTTGATGGAAATGACAGAGCCAGAGCTATACGAACGTGCCTGCGTCCAACACGACTGGGACTTTGCTTGCGACAAAATCATGAGTGCATCTTAAGTGATCCGTAAAACTGGCGTCCCTCTCACAGCTCTTGGACTCGTCAGCGCAGTATGGATTGCCTTGAGCTTTGCAGGGTCTCTGCCCCGGCCCGGTTTGATTCCGGATCATACAGTCATCAGTAATCCAGGAGAGGCTCCCAGATTTCTGGCAGATGCTTGGCAACTCCCGGATGATCCGCTCCTAGGATTCGTCGAGATCACGGCTGGGCCATTCCTGATGGGTAGTGATGCTGCCATCGATCCAATGGCATTCGATATTGAGCGCTGGTCTAGCACGAACGCACAGGTAGTTCTGGAACTTCCGACGTATTACATCGGACGCTTCGAGGTGACCGTTGCACAAATCCGCTCGTTCGTTCAGGCAACAGGTTATCCTATTGATGGTCAAGCACTCAGTGGAGCACCTGAGCACCCTGCTTCTTTTATCTCTTGGCCGGACGCACTCGCGTACAGTCGCTGGCTAGATAAGATCCTAAGAACTTCGGCCGAGACACCAGAGGCTCTGAGCACCCTACTCGAGGGCGGCGGGCAAGTCACTCTGCCAACGGAAGCCGAGTGGGAGAAAGCCGCTCGAGGTACCGACGGACGAATCTATCCCTGGGGTAGTGAGCCCAGGCCTGACCGAGCAACCTACCAAGCAAGGGGTACCACAGCTGTCGGGAGCCACCAGTGTCCGGAATGCCTGTTCGGACTCTCTGACATGGCAGGAAATGTGTGGGAATGGACCAGAAGCCCATATCAGCCCTACCCCTATGATCCTACCAACGACTCGGAGGACCTAGAAAACGAATCTCTTTGGGTCATGAGAGGTGGATCTTTCACCGATCCGGAGCGCTTCGTCCGGGGAGCAAACCGGGGGGGGGCCGATCCCGGTGCCCGCCGCGCCTTTATAGGCTTCCGGATAGCGATTTCGCCTTCCGAATGACTCTTCAGGATGCATCGCCTGACAGCTTACGGTGCTCGCCCGACTGAGGCATGCACTGTAGACTCACTGCCCGCTTGGTGTCACGGTCCGTGCGGCCGATCCATAGGGTTTGACAGGGGAGGTATCATGAAATCCGCTAAAATGCTTGCTGGTTTACTCAGCGTTGCTTTGGCTGTTTCAGCATGCGCAACCGGTGAATCCACTTCTGACGCAGTACTATACGAAGGTGCACAACTGATAATCGGCGATGGGGGTGCGGTCCTCGAAAATTCAGCGTTTCTGGTCGAGGACGGCCGTTTTACGGCTGTTGGTGCTGCTGGATCGATCGAGGCACCTGAAGGCTCCAGCCATGTCGACCTAGCAGGTAAGACTGTAATGCCAGCAATCGTGAACGCACATGCGCACCTCGCATCACCTCGAGCGGATCGGACAGAAGAGCTGCAACACTGGGCGTACTATGGGACGGGCGCAGTAATGAGCCTCGGCCTCGACGATGGCAATGTGGGCTTTGAGATGCGGAGCGAAGACATACCAAATGGGGCACGATCCCGTAGCGCAGGGCGTGGGATTACCGCACCGGAGGAAGGACGCTCAGAGGTGCCCTTCTGGATCACATCCGAAGCAGAAGCCCGTGCAGCGGTGCAAGAACTAGCAACCGAAGAGGTCGACTTCGTGAAAATTTGGGTCGACGACCGTGGGGGCCGATACGAAAAACTCACGCCGGAACTATATGGCCCAGTGATCGATGAAGCGCATAAGCATGGTCTCCGGGTCACCGCTCACGTCTTCACCCTCGAGGATGCGAAGGGACTACTCCGTGCAGGGATCGATGCATTCGCGCACGGGATTCGAGACCAGGATGTGGACGACGAGCTCGTCCAACTGTGGACAGACCGTCCTGAGGTAGTATTGGTCCCGAACCTCCCGAACCCGGGCGTTGCGCTGGACCTGAGCTGGATCAGCGGAACAATCCCAGCTGAAAGACTCAGGGAGATGCAGGCATCCCAGCAGGATCGGCCTGCTGCTCAAGAGTCTTTTGGAATCCAAGCAAGAAACCTTGATCGCCTGAACAGCGCCGGCATTAAGGTCGCGTTCGGTACGGATGGGAGTTCGCCCTGGACGTCACACCAGGAAATGGAAGACATGGTGCGATCCGGGATGACCCCGGCCGAAGTGATCGTTGCAGCGACAAGCGCATCCGCTGAGCTAATGGAATTCAACGCAGGCTCTGTTGCCGCTGGCAAGCTCGCAGACTTTGTTGTTCTCGATGCAAACCCAATTGATGACATCACGAACACACGCCGAATTTCGGATGTATATATAAGAGGTCAGCGCGTCGAACGAGAGTCACTGCGAGAAAGATGGACAGGAAGTGAATAGTAAGGTTTTGCTGCCCTTTTACGTCTTTTCGACGCTAGTTGTGACCGCATCCTGTGTGGGCACACCTTCAGCACCAGCAGGAACTGCCGGAACACGAATAATACAGCCTGGTGCACCAGGAGAGATGGCCCAGGCCTTCGACACAGCAGAGTTGGACGCGATCAGGGGGTTGGACTACTCGGAAGCGGACGTGCGGTTTATGCGAGGGATGATACCCCACCATGGGCAGGCTCTCGACATGACAGCTATGGTGCCCGCGCGCGCGACCACAGACGGATTCCGCGGTTTGGCGCTCCGGATGCAGATCTCACAGAGAGATGAAATCCGACTGATGGAGCGCTGGTTGGCTGAACGAGAGGAAGAAGTGCCGGCTGCAAACCTTCACTGGATGATGATGAGTGGCGACATGGAACTCATGCCCGGAATGCTCAACGCTAGGCAAATGGAGCAGTTGGCATCTGCTACTGGCCGAGAATTCGAGCGACTATTCCTCGAATTTATGATCATGCACCACGAGGGAGCACTCACCATGGTACAGACGCTCTTCAACTCCTCAGGTGCGGGGCAGGAGTCCTTAATTTTCAAGTTCGCGTCGGATGTTGATGCGGACCAAACAATTGAGATACTGCGGATGCGCCGGATGCTGGAGGAACGACGATAGGCTTTTTGGTACCAGGCCGCACTATGGTCAGTGCGGACAATTATGTAAATGACTTACTCATTGGATACAAGGAATTAGGATGACACTCGAACAGATTTCTGGTTTTACCAATCGGGGAATGGCCCTAGCAATCGGGTTGGTGATAACAGCCAACCTCATAGCCGGCTTTTCGGAGGCCGCAGCCCAGATAACCCCCGACTCGGTCGCAGCAGAGCCATTATTCACATGGGATCCAAACGATCCGCGCCTCGAACTCGGTGCAGGATGGATGGACGCTGAATCGGCGATTCGCGGACTCGAGCAAGTCTCTGAAATTCCTCGGCCGGACGGATTCTTCAATCCGGCAACTCCAGACGATGGGCGTTTCAGCAATACTGACCTAGCATTCGAGGGACAGTACCTATATCAGGGCAATTACAACGGATTCCAGATCTATGATTTGGAGGATCCGAATACCCCGATGTTGGCTCTGTCCGTTGTGTGCCCAGGTGGGCAGGGTGACGTCTCGGTTTATGGAGACCTTGTGTTTATGTCAGCCCAAGAAACACGCGGCAGACTCGACTGCGGAATTGAAGGGGTCGCAGACTCGATCAGTGCAGAGCGGATGCGTGGTGTACGTATTTTCGACGTATCCGACTTAAGTAACCCGATGCAGGTTGCCGCCATCCAATCGTGTCGCGGGTCACACACGCACACGCTAGTCATTGACCCCGATGACAGCGAAAACGTTTACGTCTACATACAAGGGACAAGCTCCGTGCGCCCAACAGAAGAGCTTCCAGGGTGTTCTGGGGGCGAACCGGATGAAGATCCCAACACGGCACTGTTCCGGATCGAGGTCGTCCGCGTACCGCTGAATGCACCTGAGAATGCGGAGATCGTAAACATGCCTCGCATCTTTGCAGATGCGGAAACCGGTAACATCGCAGGTCTCTGGGCTGGAGGTGATCACGGTGCGGGCACTCAAGACACTCGGCGTACACATCAATGCCATGACATCACGGTCTATCCAGAGATCGGACTAGCTGCCGGTGCATGCTCCGGAAATGGGATTCTGCTCGATATCTCAGATGTCGTTAACCCGCGGCGGATCGATGAGGTGCTCGACCCGAATTTCGCCTATTGGCACTCTGCAACGTTTAATAACGGCGGTACAAAAGTCGTATTCACTGACGAATGGGGCGGCGGCGGCCAAGCTCGCTGCCGGGCATCAGACCCTCCGACGTGGGGAGCCAACGCAATTTTCACCATCGAGGACGGCGAAATGACACTTGGAGGCTACTATAAGCTCCCCGTACCTCAGACAGAGACTGAAAACTGCGTCGCCCACAACGGCTCAATCATCCCAGTTCCAGGTCGGGACCTGATGGTCCAAGCTTGGTACCAGGGCGGCCTATCAATCATGGACTTCACTGATCCAGCAAACGCTTTCGAAGTTGCATTCTTCGATCGAGGCCCACTGAGTGCCGAAGCGCTCTTCACCGGGGGTTATTGGTCAACATACTGGCATAACGGCCGCATATATGGTGCTGAAATCTCACGCGGGATAGACGTGTTCAGGCTGACTCCGACAGAGCATCTTTCACAGGCTGAGATCGACGCTGCAGAACTCATCCAGATCGATCAATTCAATGCGCAGATGCAGCCGCTGACCGTATGGCCAGCGGTTGTCTCCGTAGCACGGGCCTATCTTGACCAACTGGTGCGAGGTAATGGGATCCTCAACGATCGTGTACCCGACGTTGCTAACATTCTGGACCGAGCGGAACGAGGGACTGCGACCGCGACACAACTAGCTCAGGTGGCAGCGCAACTAGACCAGGACGCTATAGCAATACGTGCTGGAACTCGTGGTGGTGATGCTGAGCGTCTTTCAACACTCGCTGAAGTCCTAAGGAATCTAGGCGGCTAAGAAAAGTTAGTGGGGTGCTTTCGAGCAGCCTTTCTGCCCTAAGGCACCCCACTTCCTGCCCAACATTCAGGTTCATCCCTGGGATGATTACCTGATCACTCGTTGGTCGGTAGCTCCGAGTTCCACATATCAACAACAACTTTCCACGAACCATCTGTCTGCTTCTTCCACGTGTGAAAGTCCCGGATAATATCTCGTCCAGGTGGGCCCTCGGGGTTATTGATTGTGATATCGCCTATGGAGAGTGTCCACCCGATATCACCAGATGTAGAAATTTCCGCCCGCAGGATCTCGAACTGAAGTTCAACTCCCGGTGTCTCGAGAAAACCAAACCGGTAGCTCTGCACACCCTCTAGTTTTTCTACCAAGTCAGCATTAGGTGGGACCATGAGTGCGTTCTCGTCATAGAGAGCAACAACCGCCGCCCTGTCCTTCGCGCTAGCTGCCTGATGATAGGTGTTCGCAGCCAGCCTTAACGAAGCCAAATCAGATTCAGTCTCAATGGTAGCTCCGGATCCGCATCCACCTGCCATTACCGTTCCGACAATGATGAATATCTTGTGCTTGTTCATTTTTTTGTTACCTCAGTGTTGTTCGACTAGCCATTATTTGATGCCGGATGAATTCGCACAATAAAGGTGCACAAAAACTCCACACTTTGTTGGTGTCCCTGGTCACAAGAGGACGTGTTCACTTCTGGGCCCTAGATTTCCTGGACATTCTCATCAGACATTGGAGCAAGGTCAGAGCCTGACGCTATCCGAAAAATCCACAGACACGTGAAATCTTGAGAGAATCCTACTGAGACCGGGGACAGATTAATTGATTTCTTGGTACCCAAGGAGGCAGAGTGGCTCCCAACTCTGTTTTCTCCTCACGATTTTCCTGGTAGCCTGCTCATCGCCCTCGGAAGCCGAGGACGATGACGTCCGGCCTGTACCATGCCTGTCGATCACATCGGTCTGTACTGAACGGGTCGCGATCGGCAGTGGTGTCTATCTTCCGGTATTCAGTACACACTCCTTGTCCGAAGGAAATTCCGAAGTCACTCGCGGCCTAATTATCGTTCACGGCGCAAACCGCAACGCGGACAATTACTTCCAAAGAGGATTCCAGGCCGCGGCTGCAGTAGGTAGGCAGAAGAGCACGGTCGTTGTCGCACCATATTTCCAGACTTCTTCAGATAATCCGGCATCAGACGAACTGTTCTGGAGCAGCAGTGGCTGGAAGCGAGGGCATCTCTCCAGCAGCGAGGGGCCCCGACCCCGTAGGAGTTCCTACTCAGCAATTGATCAAATCATTGATCTTCTCTCAGATCCATCCCGTTTCCCGGCATTGACGGAAATCACTATGACGGGTCACTCAGCAGGCGGACAAGTCGCTCATAGGTACGCAGCAACGAGCCGTGCTGAGGAGAATCTGGGATCAGTAACGATGCATTACGTAGTAGCAAACCCCTCCACTTACCTATACATCCGCCAGGAGCGAGAAAATACGGGCGCATTCGTAGTGCCCGACGCATCAGCATGCTCCGACTACAATGACTGGCACTACGGTCTTTCAGAACGAAATACGTACGCTGGCTCACTCGTAGTGGATACGATCAAGGCACAACTCGTGAGGAGAGACGTGCGTATTCTTATCGGTGATGCGGATTCCCTGAGCGCTTCGCTCGACGTTAGCTGCGGAGCGAATTTACAAGGGCTCTATCGATTCACCCGTGGGCGCCGGCTCATGCGCTTTATGGAGCAGTTCTTTCCCCAGCATAAACATAGAGAGATGATCGTCCCCGGTGTCGGACACTCGAGCAGTGGTATGTACCTTTCCGCAGTCGGCCTCGACGCCCTCTTCGGTACCCGATAGAGATAACTTTATGGACGCACTCGGCGTGGTACATCTGGTTTTTTCGATAATCGCGATCGGAGTCGGTGCTGTGGTCGTTATGAACGCAAAGGGTACACGCTGGCACCGAACGTTTGGGCATATCTATGCGACGTCGATGGTCGGTGTGATCGTTACCGCCTTCTCGATCTACGACCTGACAGGAAAATTCGGACCATTCCATGTGGCAGCATCTTTAAGTGCAGTGACCCTATCGGCCGGATTGTACTTCGTTCTTGCTCGGCGACCTAAGTACAACTGGATCGAGTGGCATGCTCAATGGATGAGTTGGTCCTACATAGGGCTGATGGCAGCTCTAACCGCAGAATCCCTTACGCGTTTCATCATGCCTAGAGCAGCACCATTGCTGGAGGAACGCGAGCTGTGGAGCGTGTTCTGGAGCACCGTTGTTGTGGTGGGTCTGGTTACGTTCGCTGTCGGCTGGTGGCTCGTAAAAACAAAGCTGCCACAGGCTCTGGGCACGGTTCCTGGTCCAAATAGTTAGGGTCCGAAACCAAACTTCAATTCAAGGCAATCAAGATCCAAAGGCGGCAAAGCACTGCACACCGAAACTCCCCATGGTCTTCTTGTCTGAAATCACAAGAACCGTGACTGGGTTCTCTTCGACAACGATACAATTCGAAGCCACCCCGGTTATCTCTATGGAATACGCTCCCGGTGGAAGGCCCCCAAACTCTGTGGTTGAGTTGATCTCTACGGACCGGGTAAGTGATCCGTCAATCACCACCTGATATCCGTTAGGATCCAACATTTCCCCATGCGACTGGATCAGGACCTCAATAGAGCCAGGATTACTAAACCCCGCCGGCCCGTCTCCACACCCTGAGCCCAGCAACATGAGCATCGCACAGAGGAGGACTCCGATTCCCCGCTGAAGACCGCACATGGCAAGCCCATGCTTGGGGGGTGATAATTGGTCATGATTCTCGAACACTTCAGAAAAATCGGACGAGAGCATGGCGCACGTCTAATTCGACCCCTCTAATCGCTGAATCACTTGCTCGATGTCAACTCCGGACTCGAGCCAATCAGTGAGCCGTTCCGCATGTTCTCCATCGATGGTACGGGCGAGAAATGTGGCTCTCGTCCCCTGCCGCCTGTTGGTCGTGTACGTCAGTGGCGCACCAATTCCCTGAAAACCCTCCAAAGATTCTAGCGCTGCCACGAGTGACTCAGTAGTCAGGTCACGCCCAGCTCTCCGCAGTCCCTCGACAAGCGGCTCAGCATAACGGAATCCGGAAAGGAAAAACTCGCTGGCCCGCTCCTCCGGCGCGATACGGGCACTCGCTTCCCGATACTGCTCAATGAGAGGGTGGGCTGAGTTAGCAAGTTCACCAATAGCCGCGAAAATCACGCCCTCCCATGCCCCCTCCGTCAGATCATACATCAGTTCTGTGTCGGCTAGCACAGAGCTAGCAAGCCACTGCAGCTCATAACCAAGTCGTCCGACCGCACCGACAATGATCGTGGCATGACGCGGTGTTAGCCACATAAGAACAGCTTCAGCTCCGGATTCACGGAGCCGGATAGCGTGCGAACTAAGATCTGTGTCCGGAACCTCCACCGACACCGCTTCGGCCACGTTCAACCCATGTTTCTCCAGCGCGACCTGAGCACCTACAAGCCCACTCTCGCCAAAGTCATCATTCTGATAGATCACTCCGATCCTGGTCTTACCTAATTCGTTGACCACGTAGTCGACCAACACCGCTGCTTCATCAAAGTATGGTGTGTACTGAGCAAACAAATATTTTCTTGGCGGATACGCCCAATGCGTAGCACCAGTAGCAGGAGAGACCCAGACGACCTCATTCTCCATGATATAATCAACAACAGCGCGACCTGGAGCAGTGCCAACACCTGCAACAAAGGCAAACACACGGTCACGTTCTACCATCTCACGTACAGCCGCCACTGTCCGTGAAGGCTGATACGCATCATCACGAAGTACGAACTCAATCTGACGCCCGTGTATCCCACCCTGTTCATTGATCATCTCGAAGTAGGCTTCGGCACCTCGGCCCACAGCACCCCAGAGTGCAGCGGGCCCAGTCAAGGGGGCCCAACTACCAATCACGATCGTATCGTCTGTTACACCACGAACACCGCCCTCGTCTATCGGCTCCGAGCATCCGTACACACAGATAGAGGCCAAGACTAGAAAGGTCATCATCCGTGGCCGATGCAGCTCATTTTTCCGGATCGACTTCATCTTAAGACTCTCTATTGATTGGCAGCGACGGGGCACCCATGTATAGCTCCTCCACCTCCGCATTGTCGACAAGGTCAGAAGCCGACCCGGCTGCGACTAATTCTCCACTATCCAAAACCAACCCCTCGTCAGCAACAGCCAGTGCCATGCGAGCGTTTTGTTCCACGAGCAGAACTGTGACACCCTCATCTCGTATCTGCGAGATGATGTCGAACACTTGCCGTACCAAAATCGGAGCCAGGCCGAGTGACGGCTCGTCAAGAAGTAGAAGCCGAGGTCCGTTCATCAGAGCACGTCCTATCGCCAACATTTGCTGCTCTCCACCGGAGAGTGTACCCGCAGCCTGGCTCTGCCGCTCTGCCAGGAGGGGAAAAAATTCGTACACACGCTCAAGAGCCTTCTTAGTAGAGAACTGATCTTTTTGGACATACGCGCCCACCTTCAGATTCTCCCAAACGGTAAGCTCACTAAAGATCCTACGGCCCTCGGGAACGTAGGAAATACCAGATCTAACGATCCGCTCGGTAGCCATCCGGTCAATCCGGGTACCTTGGAAGGAAATCTGTCCATTCTTCGGCTGGCCTTCTAGGACTCCTAAGATCGTGTTCAATAGGGTGCTTTTACCTGCACCGTTGTTGCCCAGGATTACCGTAATGCTGCCTTCAGACACCGTAAGGGAAACATCAGACAGCGCACGCAGTAATCCATGCCACGTCTCTACTGCATTGAGTTCTAGGAGAACCTCTGGGTGCTTATCCATCGCCGAGATACGCCTTGATAACCTCGGGATGCTGCCGAATCTCTTCAGGAGCCCCTTGGGCTATCGGTTTTCCAAAGTTCAGGGCCAGAACACGATCTGCTAGACCAATCGCAAGCTGCACGTGGTGCTCAATCAATAGGATTGTCACATCCAGTTCTGCACGCAGTTCTCGCATACGCACAGCAACTTCTGCACGCTCATCCGCATTCATACCAGCAGATGGTTCATCTACCAGTAAAAGCTTTGGCTCCATAGCAAGAGCACGAGCTAATTCCACACGCTTTTGTGTACCATAAGGCAATTCGCCCACTGGTCGATCGCGCACTTGAACTAGATCGAGAAGTTCAATAATCCACTGGACACGCTCGCGGTTCTCTGTCTCCTCTCTAGCTGCACTTGTGGCGCGGCCCAACATCGCCACACCACTCCAAACACCACTGTGCATGTGCTGGTGTCGACCGAGCATAAGGTTGTCGATCGTGGTCTCTGTGCTGAAGAGTTCGATATTCTGAAAGGTCCGTGCTATGCCGAGACGCGCTATGTGGTGAGGAGCTAATCCGGAGATGCCCTCACCCTCAAAGTAGATTTTTCCTGCCGTCGGTTGATAAATACCGCTGATACAGTTGAACGCTGTGGATTTCCCAGAACCGTTCGGACCAATGATCGAAAAAATCATCCCCCGATCCACCTCAAAAGAGACATCATCAAGCGCAGTCAAACCTCCGAAGCGCATTGTGAGGTTATCGACAGCGAAAAAGCTCATTGCTCAGACCTTTCTCTCATGGTGGCGGCCGAAGAGACCAGAGGGTCTGAACCAGAGCACGATAACGATGATCAGGAACGCCACAACGGACTTGAATTCCACCGAGACGTAAGCTCCGAAGAGATTTTCGATGACTCCCAATAGATAGCCACCAAGCACCGCGCCAACGGGAGTATTCAATCCCCCAAGAACGGCAGCAGCGAAACCCTTTAGTAGGGCATCCCACATCAACGTAGGATCAAGCGTAATCAGCGGTGCCGTGAGCAGGGCCGCCACAGTACCAATTACAGAACTAATGCCGAACGTGAGACCAACAACCGCACGGGCTGGTACCCCATTGATACGCGCGGCGATCGGATCTTGTTGCGTTGCCTGCATCGCGACGCCGAGCTTAGTGAAACGGAAGAACGCAAAAACCAATAGCATCAGTATCCCGGCAATCAAGATCGTGGCCACGCTAAGAGTGCTGATCGAAACACTCCCAAACCTTATGACTTCATTCGCTGAAACGGGGAACGGAAACTGACGTTGGTCGGCACCCCATTTCCAACCCGCGAAACCGAAAAGGGCCAAAGTGAAACCCAGAGTCATGATGATCAGGTTCAGGTGCGTAGGCTTCCGCATACGTCTGAGTAGAAGCCCCTCAAATCCAACCCCAAGAAGAAAGGCGAATACGAGAGCCGCACCAAAGGCAAAGATGAACCCGGTTTCGAAGTCAGTTAGAAACATGTAGGCGATAAAGGCCGATACCATAGCCATATCACCCTGAGCAAAGTTCGGGACCTCGGTAGTCTTGTACGTGATGACCAGAGCAAGCGCCATTAGGGCATATATACTTCCTGCTGAAAGCCCACTCGCAAAGACTTGTGGCAGCATGGGTTAATCCGCTCCGGACCCAGGCCGACTCAATTCGGCATCAGCATTTTTCGAACGTTTCATGGTATCCAGTGCCCTAATCCAGAGCCCGTATAAGCCTTGAGGTTCGATAAGGATCGTGAACACAATCAACATTCCCGTTACTACCCACCCGAAGTTTGGAAGGCCAACAGTTGACATAAAGCGTTCGGAGAAGCTTTCAAGAGCTGGACCGAGGACGGGTAACTCCTGAAAAGCATCCATTTCCAAATTCAAGTACCCCATGACAATGCTGCCAAGAACTGCACCGGTGATCGAACCAAGACCCCCGAATACCACCATCGCCAAAAACATTAGGGAAAGTGTGAACGTAAAAACGCCTGGGCTGATGAATCCTGTCATGAGTGCGAGCAGGCCCCCGGCGACGCCTGTCAGAGCAGCGCTTACTGCGAAGCTGAGCGTTTTGTAGTAGGCAACATCCACACCCATCGTGGCGGCAGCAATCTCGCTGTCTCTGATGGCCCGGAACGCCCGTCCGACACGAGTGACGGAAAGGTTCCGCACACCAAGTGCTAACACGAACGTGATACCGACGATCACATAGTACTTGCTAACATCTCCCGATAATGGGAACGGGCCGACCGTAGCATCTGGCACCACCAGCCCCATGTGTCCCCCAAACAACGCCGAGTGACCAATGATTTGTGTAACTGCTAAGCCAAAACCCAGGGTAGCAATCGCGAGATACGGCCCCGCCAGTCTCAACGCTGGCAACCCCAGTAGGAAGCCGAAAAGCGCTGAGACGAACCCTGCCATGACCAAAGCAAAAGGGAACGGCACCGCAAGCCTGGTCATGAGAAGGACCATCGTGTAAGCACCTATGGCCAGAAACCCGGCATGCCCAAGCGAAACCTGTCCTGTGTAACCCACGAGCACATTCATTCCAAGCCCAACAATCACAAAAACCGCCATATAGTTGAGCGTAAAAACACGGTAGCCTGGTAGCAGGAGAGGTAGAGAGACAAGCACTACCAGCAGGAGGACAAGCTTTATCCAAGACCCTCTTGCAGTGAAGAGCTGGATATCCTCGTAATGGTCCCGAATTGGTTCGATCACGACCTCAATGTGTCGGTCGTTCAAGCGAAGACCGGAAGCCCCCCATCCTGCAGGAGCACCTTTGCAACTCTAGCTCTGTAGACAATCAGGCCCACCGGAAGTGGCAGCCAGTCGTCCAGTTTCCTGAGTTGTTCGGCAAGTTCCAGACCGGTGAATAAAGCCGCCAAGATTTCTTTTGCTTCCTGGCGGATGCGGTCTACTGCATGGATAAAGTAGATCTGCTCAAGGTCTTCATACAGTTCCATACCATCCAAGCCGCTGCCGGAAAAACCCTTGGAAATCCTTAAGAACACACTTTCCGTTGCAAAAATTTCAATGGCTATATCCGCTAGACTAGCCATCAATTGTTGGTTCTCTGCATCAAACATCCGCTCTCGCTGGACCGCGACGCATACCTCAGCGGTAAGATGCCGGTAGACGCTCTTAAGGTTTGCGATATCTAGGTGACGTGAGCCTGAGCCTAAAGCTGCATCATAACTCACCGCAGAGAGGGAATCGTCCGTCTGGTCTTGAGTTCCACTAAGGTCCAGCCGGCCCGACCATGAGCGGCGCAGAATCGCCCGCTGTGCATAAAGACGGCAGATCTCGTTCGTGCCCTCATAGATACGAGCAATTCGAGAGTCTCGGTACATCCGGGCAGGCGGGTATTCCTCGCTGAAACCGTAGCCACCAAAAACCTGGACTGCTTCATCGGCAAGATGATTGTAGGCTTCGGAGGTGTGGACCTTTGCCATAGCGCACTCCACCGAGAACTCTGAGAGCATCGCCAGTTTATCGTCGAGAGTTGGTCGATCATTTCCGGCCTTAGCCTCCAATGCTTGGTAAACCAACCCTGATGTTCGATACGCAACTGATTCCGCGGCATATGCGCGCGCAGCCATGTCAGCGAGCTTTCTTTGGATTAATCCGAACTCGCCAATCGGTCGACCGAACTGGGTACGCTCTGCAGCATAACGCGAGGCGACTTCGACCGCGGCCCGTGCTCCAGAAGCGCTATTCGTGGCCAGCTTTAGCCGACCCATATTGAGCGTACAAAACGCCACCTTGTGTCCCTTCCCAACCTCGCCCAAGAGGTTCTGGATAGGGATATGGACGTTTTCAAGTGAGAGTGCAGCAACGGAAGAGCCATGCTGCCCGAGTAGATGCTCATTCGCTCCTATCTCAAGACCCTCGCTGTCACGCTCCAACACGAATGCTGTGAAGTGTTCACCGTCAACCTGAGCGAAAAGGATGAAGATGTCTGCCCACCCTGCGTTTGTGATCCACTGCTTACCGCCATTCACTACGTAGTGCGTGCCCGCATCATCCAAAACGGCCTTAGTTGTGATGTTCATCGCGTCTGATCCGGTGCCGGGCTCAGTCAATGCGAATGCGGATAGCATCTCCCCATTCATACAGGGCACGAGATAACGCTCTCTCTGCTCTTCTGTAGCAAAATTGATGAGAGGAAGCATTCCGATCCCTTGGTGCCCGAAAATGAGAGAGCCCAAACTTCCGAGTTTAGCGCGGATCGAGCACATCCCGGTGACGGCGAGCACATTAAGATCGAGTCCCCCAAATTCCTCCGGAACCTCTGCCATAAAGATCCCGAGGTCAGCAGCCTTCCGAAAAAGTTCTAGGCCTATATCCGTATCACCCTGTTCAAGCGCTTCTAGGTGGTGGGCGACCTCTCTCTCCGCGAAATCTGAGAAGGCCTGCATGAGCATCCGCTCTTCATCTCCAAGATCCTCAGGGGTCACAACCTCTTCGGGATCGGTGTCATAGAGCAGAAAACCCGCACCGAAAGGCTGGATCTTAGTTTCCATCATCAGTCCGATAAGAGCACCTCTATAAGCGTGCCGGGTTGCATAGGAGCGGCCCCCATGCTATCCGAATCCTATGCAGACGGCCACTGCCAGATGCCAGACAGCTATTAGCAACCCCAAACCAAGGTCCCCATATGCCTCATCCGGTACGCTTCGATCGAATCGAAGCAGTTGGAGTGATCACACTTGATAATCCACCAGTAAACGCGTTTTCGCTCAGTCAACGTATTGGTGTCAGTGAAGCACTCACTGCAGGGTTACAAGACCCTGATATCCAGGCATTCGTGATCTGCGGATCTGGTCGAATGTTCAGCGCTGGTGCGGATATCCGAGAATTTGATACCGGTCTCGCCGGAGAGTCACCCACTCTCATGGACCTGATCTCCCTCATTGAAAATTCACCGAAACCTGTTGTATGTGCCTTACACGGGACTGCCCTCGGGGGTGGCTGTGAACTCTCTCTGGCATGCCATAGCCGAATTGCCATACCGGGTACAAGAATCGGCTTGCCAGAGGTCACGCTCGGTATCGTACCGGGAGCCGGAGGAACACAACGGTTACCGCGCCTGATCGGCGTACTGCCAGCCCTAGATGCGATTGTCTCCGGGAAGCCCATGACTGCCGAGAGAGCACATGAACTTGGATTGGTGGACGGTCTCGCAGATGACGGTGATGATTTGCTCAAAATTTCGGTGTCTCTAGCTCATCGTCTCAGTATTGGGCCTGAGCCACCAAAAAAAACTCGGGATCGGGATGGCCATCTCCTCGAGGCTAAAAACCGACCTGAACTATTCGACGAATTTCGCTCCCGTATCTCTCGCCGTGCACGGGGATTTGAAGCACCCTTCGCTTGTATTGACTGCGTTGAGGCAACAACAACGATGTCTTTCGAGAACGGCCTGGCATTCGAGAGAGAGGTATTCCTTCGATGTCGTTCATCCAATCAGTCATTGTCACAACGACATGCTTTCTTCGCGGAGCGCGAGGCACGAAAAGTTAGTGGCTTAGGGCCGGAAACATCTCAAACGGACGTCAGGCACGCAGCAGTGCTGGGGTGCGGAACTATGGGAACTGGGATCGCCATGTGCTTCGCGAACGCCGGAATACCCGTCATCGTAACCGAGTCAGAGCAAGGTATGTTGGACCGCGGCATGAAGATGATCCGCAAGAACTATGCTTCCACGGTCTCGAAAGGGCGCATGACCGAGGAAGAAGCGGAAGCACGGCTTGCCTTGATCGAACCAACGCTGGAGTTCGAACGGGTATCGGCTGCCGACGTTGTGATCGAAGCTGTCTTCGAGGAAATGGAACTCAAGAAAAAGATCTTTACACGTCTTGATGGCCTCTGCAAAGCCGATGCAATCCTTGCAACAAATACCTCTTCATTAGATGTGAACACAATTGCAGCGGTAACAGGACGACCCGAGCAGGTCGTTGGAACTCACTTCTTCAGCCCAGCCAACGTCATGCGCCTGGTTGAGATCGTGCGTGGGGACCATACCTCACCTGAAGTACTCGCAACTACTCTCACTCTCTCCAAGCAGCTAGGTAAGGTGGGCGTCGTTGTTGGGGTGTGTGACTCATTTGCTGCGAACCGCATGCTCTATCCATATAGCCGCCAAGCCCAGTTCCTAATTGAGGAGGGAGCATTCCCGGAGCAGGTCGACAAGGTAATCTACGATTTCGGGTTCCCGATGGGCCCATTCGCACTCAGTGACCTTGCTGGAATCGACGTTGGCTGGAGAGTTCGGCAACACAGAGAACCCAGCCGCCCCAAACATCTGCGTTACTCAGAAATAGCTGACCGACTTTACGAAATGGGGCGCTACGGCCAGAAAACCCGAAAAGGTTGGTACAACTACGAGGAGGGCAGCAGGATCCCAATGCCTGATCCCGAGGTCGTTGACCTTGTCGTCCGTACCTCAAGAGAGTTGGAAATTGACAGAAGAGAGATTTCAGATGAAGAAATTCTACAGCGCTGTATCTACCCTCTCATCAATGAGGGCGCGCGCATCCTAGAAGAGGGCATTGTACAACGCGCAAGCGACCTCGATATCGTTTGGCTCTATGGCTTCGGCTTTCCGAGATACAGAGGGGGGCCAATGTTCTATGCCGACTCAGTCGGCCTGCGGCATGTCTACGAAGTGATGCAAGGTTTCTGCGAAATCCACCAAGATTGGTTAGAGCCAGCACCACTATTAGAGAGGTTGGCCCGGGAGGATAAAACCTTTGCAGAGTGGGATGCAGAATGATCTTTCAAAGCCCCTACCCTGATGTCACGATTCCAGACTCCTCAGTCACAAACTTCGCTCTCCAGAGATCGACGGAGTTCTCTGAGAAAACTGCTCTTATCGATGGATCCAGCGGTGCAACGATAAGCTACGGGGAACTTTCAAGTAGCATCCGCAAAGCAGCATCAGGACTGGCATCCCGCGGCTTCGGGAAGGGTGATGTACTTGCCATTTACAGCCCCAACTGCATCGCGTACCCGATAGCATTCCACGGAGCAGCCTACGCAGGCGGAGTCGTTACGACCGTGAATCCGCAGTATACCCCCAAGGAACTCGCAAGCCAGCTGAAAGACTCACAAGCACGGTTTCTGGTTACGACCAGCATGTTTCTGAAAAATGCGCAACAAGCTGCTGCAGAGGCAGGCAATATCCAGGAGATCTTCACCTTTGATAACGCACCCGGTGCCACACCGTTCTCAGCGCTTTTGGAGGCACCCGAACTAGAGATAGGGCCTGCTATCAACTCGGCGACAGATCTTGTAGCCCTCCCATACTCTAGTGGCACGACTGGTGGCTCAAAGGGTGTAATGCTGACGCATCGGAATCTAGTGGCAAATATGGCTCAACTTGGTGGCCTAGAGTCACAGTGTCGACCAATTACAGAAGAAGACAAACTGATCGCAGTCCTACCTTTTTTTCACATCTACGGTCTGCTCGTGATCATGAACTATGCCCTTTCTTGTGGTGCGGCGATCGTCGTGCTAGGACGGTTTGACCTAGAGGAATTCCTTGGAGTCATTCAGGATCAGAGAGTAACGTTCGCGCACCTTGTACCGCCGATCCTACTTGCGCTGGCTAAGCATCCCCTGGTTGATGCATATGATCTCTCGAGCCTTCAGGGAATCGTCTCCGGAGCCGCGCCACTCGGAAAGGACCTCGCACAGGCTGTAGAGGACCGACTTGGGTGTGTAGTTGCTCAGGGTTACGGATTGACTGAAACGAGTCCGGTGACACATCAGGCTCCAAACCAGAGGCGTGGACAAACTCCGCACCACTTGATTGGCCCATGCCTGCCAAATACTGAGGTCAAGATCGTAGACGTAGGTACTGGTGAAGAGTTGGGTCCGGAAGAGCAAGGAGAAATCTGGATCCGAGGCCCCCAAGTGATGGCCGGCTATCTCAATCGTCCTGAAGCAACAATGGCCACAATTGATGAAGATGGGTGGCTACACACTGGAGATATAGGCATAACCGATGCAAACGGATATTGCCGCATTGTGGATCGGGTGAAGGAACTCATTAAATTCAAAGGCTTTCAGGTCGCACCAGCGGAGTTAGAGGCACTACTTCTCACCCACCCTAAGATCCGTGACGTGGCCGTAGTGAGAAGTCCCGACGAGGAGGCAGGAGAGGTGCCGAAGGCATTTGTAGTCGGAGATGCAACACTATCACCTGAAGAGGTCATGAGTTTCGTTGCAAACAATGTCGCACCACATAAGAAGATTCGCAGAGTCGAATTCTTGGACGAGATACCCAAGTCGGCAGCAGGAAAGATCCTGCGACGCATATTGATCGAGCGTGAAGAAGCAGCCTTGAGAGGTACAGATCAGCCTGCTAATCAAGTGACGGAGGAGTAGGGCGCATGAGAGAAGCCGCCATCGTTTCAACCGCACGAACTCCGATAGGCAAAGCATTTCGCGGAGCGTTCAACCAAACCCACGGCGCGACACTTACTGGTCACGCAATCAAGCACGCAGTGAGACGAGCCGGTGTAGATGCAGATGAAATTGAAGACGTCATCATCGGGTGCGGTCTACCAGAGGGTGCTACAGGAAAGAACATAGCCCGCCTTTCGGCGATCCGGGCCGGACTATCCGTGAGCACGGCAGGCAGTACCGTGAACCGCTTCTGTAGCTCTGGGCTTCAAGCGATCGCGATTGCCGCTAACCGCGTTGTCCTGGATGGTGTTCCAATTGCAGCCGCTGGAGGTGTCGAATCAATCAGCCTAGTTCAGAATAATCTGAACCAACTGCACTGGAATGAGGACTGGTTAACAGAACACAAGCCAGATCTATGGATGAGCATGCTCGACACCGCGGAGGTGGTCGCTAAAAGATACGGGGTCGACCGTGAGAGCCAGGACGAGTACGCGCTTACGAGTCAGCAGCGCACAGCAACTGCTCAGACGCAGGGCTATTTTGACGAAGAGATCGTGCCATTAACGGCAACTAAGCTGGTCACTGACAAGGAGACTGGTGCGACCCATGAAGAGCAGGTCACCCTAACCAAAGACGAGGGCAACCGACCGAACACAACGGCAGGAGGCTTGGCGGCGCTTCACCCCGTGATGGGTGAGGACAAAACCGTGACCGCAGGTAACGCTTCCCAACTCTCTGATGGTGCATCAGCATGTATTGTCGTCGAAGCACGAGAGGCTGAGCGCCGCGGGCTAGAGCCGCTGGGGATCTTCCGTGGTCTAGCCGTCGCAGGATGCGAACCTGACGAGATGGGGATCGGTCCCATCTTAGCAGTACCGCGATTGCTCGAACGCACTGGTATGAAGATGGATGATATAGACCTCTGGGAATTGAACGAAGCCTTCGCTGTCCAGGTCGTATACTGCCGAGACCAGCTTGACATCCCGTCCGAGCGCTTGAACGTCAACGGAGGTTCGATCTCAATCGGCCATCCGTTTGGAATGACAGGTGCTCGGTTGGCAGGGCACGCATTGATTGAGGGACGCCGCCGGGGAGCCCGCCATGTTGTTGTGACAATGTGTGTCGGCGGCGGGATGGGTGTCGCAGGCCTCTTCGAAGTCGTCTGACAGCGCAGGAGCAACAATGGACCTTCAGGGACGTGCAGCCGTAGTCACGGGAGGCGGACGCGGTATCGGGAGTGCCATCGCCCGGATTCTAGCTGAAAATGGGGCAACCGTCGTAGTCAGTGCCAGGTCAGTGGACGAAATCGAAAGCGTAGCGAAGAGCTTACAATCCGAGGGGTATGAGGCTCATGCAATTCCGTGCGACGTAGCCGAAGAAACCAGCGTCGAAATGATGGCTCAAGAAGCCTCAAGGCGGTTCGGCGACATCGACATCGTGGTGAACAACGCAGGTATCGCTCGTTCCAACCCAGTCAAAGGGCTCACCCTCGAAGAGTGGGATAGAATCCTTTCAGTTAACGCCACCGGGACGTTCCTCTGCACCAGAGCTTTCCTGGGAGGCATGATCGAGCGAGGCTGGGGACGCGTGATCAATGTGGCATCCGTCGCTGGATTACAGGGCGGACCATACATGGCCGCATATAGTGCTTCGAAGCACGCGCAAGTCGGGTTTACCCGGGCATTAGCTGCAGAGGTGGCAGATCAGGGGGTCACTGCTAATGCGATCTGTCCGGGCTACGT
>Ga0207962_1000019_pt1 | contig 44325 bp, 57 predicted proteins | sample Knorr_S15_td_AAI_FD_185603 | JGI IMG/M metagenome (GOLD analysis project Ga0207962, IMG submission 185603) | Marine microbial communities from Southern Atlantic Ocean transect - Knorr_S15_td_AAIW_ad_750m_LV_A (SPAdes) (version 2) | ecosystem: Environmental > Aquatic > Marine > Oceanic | place... | reverse complement strand
ATCGTCAAGATTTAGTTTGTATACGCTTTTCGCACATTCCTTGAAATCTGCAGTCATGTCAACAAGCGGAGTTGCGTTGACAACCTTTGTTTCGCTGCCTTCTTCCAGATGTGGAACCTTACTCCATACTTCCTGCTCAAAGCGCTCAACTAGGGCATTATCAACATCTTCAGTCATGTGATCAATGAGATTTGAGGCTTAATTTAGAGATTTACCTACTTGAAATCTCAGATCTGAGCTTTTCATAGGCTAGAGGAGCCTCAGATTCGTTCAAAATCAATACAATTCCATCCTGGGAAATCAACGCATCCACCAGCTCGATTCCATTATGATGTAGAATCTCAGTAACATAGCTGATTACATTAGCCCTGTTGTGTATAGGTACCTGAATCTTAATCTTGGCCAGACCATCCTTGTACAAATTCTCTTTTGGAAAGGCCTGGAAAATTCTCCTAGCATCATCTGAATCATCCACCAGAATTCTGAACGAATCACCCAATTTGAAAAAACTAGAATTTGAAAACGCATTTTGGGCTTCGGCGAACATTTTGCCCATATCTTCATTTACCAAATCATTCATCGTCCATTGCATTCCTAAAATCTTGTCTGTCAATGAAAATCTGGCATCCTTCAGTAATGGCTCTTCAACAACTTCCTCCTCATCTTGAAACGAATCAGCATAACGTTTTATCGCAACCACAATCGTATTGAGGTGAATAGGATTTCCCAACTGTTTTTCAACCCCAGGCTGAATTTTCACCGCAAGGGCAGTATAGTTGATTACATCCATCTTCATGCAGTCGTGGATTGACCTGTTTCTGGTGATTATTTCACGAACAGCATCAGGAACAGACATGCCAACGGTTCTCATGATAGGTAAATATAATGTCATACATATTAATATATTGTAATATTACCTATGACTAAGAAATAAACTATATATAATGTAATACATATGACATTATTAGGTGAAATATTACAAATGTTCCATGACGACGAATTCAATAGTATCTTCAAGCAGATGTCTAATTCATTCATGAATTTAGATGATGTCTTTGAGATGCTAAAGAATGCAGGCAATGTAACAGGCCCAATTTTTTATGGTTATACAATGACCACTGGTCCTGACGGCAAGCCTGTAGTAAATGAATATGGAAATGTCAAGCCAGACATGCTTCCTACAGAAGAGAAAAGAGAGCCACTCATAGACACCCTAGTTGACGAGAAAGAAAAGACACTCAAAATTGTGGCAGAAATGCCAGGTGTCGAGAAAAGCGATGTCAACGTTGTTGTCGGAGCCGATAGAGTGATTCACATTGATGCAGAACGTGGTGAGAAAAAATACCATGTCAAAGTGCCAATCAATCACAAGGTTGAATCAGGCTCCCCCAAAGCGACATACAAAAATGGGATACTTGAACTGGTGTTCAAACTAGAGGACGAAAAATCAAACGGTACAACCGTAAACGTACTCTAATCTCTTTTTTTCTATTCTAAAAATAATCAAAAGAATCAATGAATCATGACAAGATCATATAATGATTACACAACAATTACAGAGTTTAATGAGTCTATCAACACAAGAGCGAAGTAGAGCAGCAAAGCTAGGTCACACAAGACGACAACTTGCAGCTGCAAGAAGAAGTCTGGCATCTTCAAAAGGCTGGCTAAAACGAAAATACTGATAGGAAAACTGAGCTCTTAGATAATTGGATCGTAGATATGGGCGAATTTGGTGTTTTTCGTGCCTAAAATTACTGATTTTGGGTAAAATTACGCATGCATTGAAGAGCTTGATCTTTGTTATGTGGTAACATCTCTTTCTGACAGCTGGGGCAAACTTCTGATTTCTCTATTCTTTGATTAAAGTATCTTCGAAAAATTTGATTTTTCTCAATTTTTTCATTAATCACATCCAGCATAGTTTGATAATTATTTTTCAAACTTTTTTCTAAATTATCAGATTTTAGTCTATTTTCATACATCTCTTTCAAATCTCGTAACTCACTTAATTTATGACCCATGATCTATCACCTTGTTTTTCTAGAATAATAAATTGATGATTTTACGTATTAATTCTGTTTATGTTTTTGAAAACATTCGTTACAATAAACAGGTCTTGCATCTTTTGGTTTGAATGGTATCTCACATTCATTTCCACAATCTGCACAGATTGCCTTGTGCATTTCTCGTGGTCTTCTCTCATAGCTTGAACCTCTGTCACTTCTGCCACCATAGCTTGAACCTCTGTCACTTCTGCCACCATATCTGGAACCTCTATCTCGGCCACCAAATCCACCGCTTGATCTGGCAGGTTTATGATTTTGAAAACATTCGTCACAATAGACAGGTTTGTCTTGTCTTGGTTCAAATGGAACTTGACAATCTTTTCCACAGTCTCCACACTTTGCATCGTGCATTTCTCGTGGTCTTCTCTCAAACGGCATTTTCTTCTAATTATCGACTTTTCTCCCCCTAATTATACTAAGGGATCTAACTCGTTCTGCAACCTTCAATCATCTATTATTCCAACTGCCCTAACTGGAGCACCAGTCGCATTTTTTAATTTTATAGGAAGAACGGCAATCTGAAACTTCCAAGATTTGATCTTATCCAGATTAGCCAAATTTTCCACAATTAGCACGTCGTTCTTTGCAAAAAGATGATGAACCAAAAATCGTTTCTCTTTTCCAAGATCAATACTTGGTGAGTCAATTCCAACCAGGTTGGTTTTTTTGGAAATGAGGTACTTTGCGGCTGTAACCGAAAGACCGGGATTTTTTACAAAGTAAGAATCATTTTTTATCATTTTTTGCCAACTAGTCCAAAAAATGACAGTAGACCCATTTGGAATTTTTCCATGTTTCTTTTCAAATTTTTGGATGTCAGTTTTTGTTATTGGCTGATCTCCACGTTTTCTTATTTTTACTAAAATTGCATTTATGATCAATCTTTTGAGGGAAATTTCATGGATCTTTTTCCCCTTTTCTAGAAAGTGATATGGGGCATCAAGATGTGTTCCTGTGTGTGAGCTGAGAAACAAAAGTTCCAGATTATATCCATCATCCTTGATATTTTCCCATTGGATGAAGATTGGCTGTGGAGAGCCTGGGAAGGTAGGAATTTTTTCCGAGATAGGCAACGTAAGATCGATGAATTTCAATGTCATAATTCTTGTTTACTTTTTAATTAAAAGTTAAATATTGTTTTGTACACTTTATTCTGTGTCAACCGCGTATATCCTCATAAATTCTGATTTAGGAACTGATGTCTCAATCATTGAATATTTGAACAAGACTCTGTCTGAGGAAAAGGACATTCAATTTGAAGTTGATGGGGTTTATGGTGTGTATGACATTATAGTAAAATTAACTTCGGAAAATGGAGAAACCTTGAGAGGAATAATTACCAACAAAGTCAGAACGATTGACCATGTTCAATCAACATTGACAATGATGGTAATAGAAGAACAGGACAAATAATAGATTCTAAATTAATTATATATCTGTAAATGCTCAGTGATTTGTTGAGTAAAAATCCGGAGCAAGTAAATTCTAAAATTGAAAACATACTTGAACAAAACCTCCTAAACATAATTTATTATGAAAATTCTTTTGCAAAAGCCAAATTTCTTACAAAAACAATAGAAAAATGGGATATTCCAACATTTTATCTTGATTTTGATTTACTTTATTCCGGCTATGTGAAGGCAAACGTGGTTCCTACACTCAAAAATGTTACATTGTTGTGGCCTAACAGTGAAAATTTACGTGAAAATCTTGAATCCGTAATAGAAAAAATTTCAATGACAAAATCTGTTGTAGTTATTGATTCATTGAACGGATTTTTTAACATACTAAAAGATGATGATGCTGGCATGTTGATTAATTCATTTATTATGATGCTGGCTTCATCTGCAAAAAACACTAAATCTATAATTCTTGTTGGGAGCCTTTCAAAACTAAATGAGGAAAATGAGTTTGTATTGTATTCCAGTGGAAGACATGTAATGGACAATAAACATATGAAAAAAATTCAGCTGGTAGAATCCAACGGCTTGCTAAAGATCAATATATTGAATTTTGATAACTCAACCAAAAGCAGTTTCCCAGCCTGATTCTATATTTCTAGAATGAACTAATCAGCGATCAAAATTTGCTAACGCCGTTATAATCAACCATTTTTGAGGTAATTATATTAAGCTCAATTTGTAAGAAAAAATACAATGCCAGTAGCAATACTACCAGACATCAGTGAACAAATGTGTATTGGATGCGCACTATGTGTTGAAATTTGCACAACTTTGGGACCTGATGTACTAAGAGTAAAACCAGTTGAAGGCTGGAAACGTGGTAAGGCTTTTGTATTTTATCCAGAAAGATGCATCTCTGATGGTGCATGTATAGGAGTTTGCCCAACAAAGGCAATCTTTTGGATGAGACCAATGGACTTCACTGTAGGTCAACCAGTTCCACTGTACAAAAACTCAGTCTTCGTAAAAGGTTGGACTGAATTAATCGACTAAACCAACCATTTCATTTCTTTTTCTCATCTAATTTTATATTGTTATAACATGTATTTTTTGTATGACAATTTATGGCGATGTTTGGAGAAAGGTGCATGGAACAGTTACAGGGAGGCCTGACAACTTTTCATGGCTAATTAAAAACAAACTTGCAGGCAGCGCAATACCAACATCCATCAAGGAAATAGATTGGGTAATTGAACAGGGTGTAAAATCAATTGTAACAATTAGAGAAGAGCCTCTTGATGATGATTGGATTAAAAATGTAAACTATCTACATGTAATGTCCAATGACATGGGGGTTCCTCAATTTGATGACCTTACTTTTGCTGTTGATTTTATTCATCGAAGACTAGATGATAAAGAGCCTGTCATGGTTCATTGTCTTGCTGGTTTGGGAAGAACCGGAACAATTTTAGCTTCTTATCTTGTAAAATATGAAAATATGAGCGCAGATGAAGCTATAGAAAAGGTACGTGAAATAAGACCGGGTTCAATTCAATCATATCCACAAGAAGAGATGATTTTCCGGTTTGAAAAATCTCTTAATCGATAACTATTCCGGAACTGATTCAGTAACAAGTTTTCCATCAACTATTTTGATATGAAGAAACCTGTCATCTTTGAAGACAAGTGTTATGCCACCATCTTTGTCAGGATCTTGTACCTCAACCAAATCTTGCATTCTTATTCCATCAAACTTTACCATATGATCACTCTGGAATTGAAATGGTGTTTAACTTACCATCTTCTATCTTTACAAACAAAAATCTATTATCCTTAAAAATTAGTGTGAGTCCTCCTTCCTTATCAGGTTCTTCTACCTCCAAAATAGGTTGTCCCAACAAACCATCATACTTTGCCATAATTATTCAAAAATCTAGTATCATTAATTAATGTTAATTTCAATTTCTTTGGAATGAGTTTTCTCATCATCTCCCTCAATCCATGTATGTGAGTGCCAAGAAGCAGAAACATCTGCACTGATTTTATGAACTCCTTTTCCCAATTCAGATGTGCTAAGCATGATCTCTTCATCAAAATCAAACAATTCCTGTTGAACCTCCTCTTCGGTTAATCTGATAAATGGCTCGAAATTTTTTGCTACCTGAACCCAAATTCTTTTCTCCTTCATTGGGTTTACAAGCTTTGGATTTCGTGTCCAAAAAATTGATGCCTTTCGATAAGTGTCTATTTCTTTTCCAGGACTGTGTTTTCTTATTCCGCCCGTAACAAGCTTGATGCCATATTTTAGTTTGAATTGATTATCGTTCTTAACATAAGCCTCGGTCCAATTTTTCTCATTAAACTGATTACGAAGATCTCCAGTCAATGAGAACTTTACGTTTATCTTGATGTTTTCATCAGCTGCATAGGCATCTTTGTCTTTTACCAATACCAAATTCGAAATCGTTGAAGTCATTACTACTGATAATGATTTATAACCACAATAAGTTCTTTTTTGATTACATGGATATTGAAGTAATGGAATCAAGCAAAAAAGAAGTGAATCTTTCAATAAAAGGTGGAGATTTGGGCATATTGTATGTTATACAAAGTGAGCTACTTAATGATCCTAAAACAGAATACGCTGGAGTCATAACTCGACATCCTCTTACAAATGAAATATGGATGAGAGTCGCTTCTACCAATCCAATCAAAGACATATTGAAAGCTACAGATTCCGCAATTGCAGAGGCAAACAAGTTAAAAAAATTGCTTACTAAGAAAAGGTAATACTGATGGGGGAACCCGAAGAAGATCCTGATTTTATCGTATATGATGAAGATGACATGAACGAAGCAAATGCACTAAAATCAACTATAAAGATTGACTGTGAAAAATGTCATGGCAAAGAAGGAGTTTGGTGGAGTTTTCAGACTCGTAGTGCTGATGAACCTGAAACACGGTTTTACAAATGTATAAAATGTAATTATACATGGCGTGACTACACATAACGTTTAATTTTGATATTACAATTAATTAATTAAATTGGAATTCTATGCTAAGACAAATACATCTGATGAATGGAAAGCGGTAATTTCATCCATCACAACTTTGGTTGAAGAAGCAACATTTGAAGCAACTGTAGAAGGGATCACATTTCGAGGAATGGATCCTTCTCATGTAGCACTCATAGACATTTCTTGGCCCAACTCCGCTTTTGAAAAATACAACTGTGATAGTGACATAAAATTTGGAGTTCGTGTAGACGAATTTTCTAAGGTAATCAAAAGAGCAGAAAAAAATGAAAGTATTGAGATCAGTATCTCAGATGATAATATGTTACAGATTTTGATAGGGAAAAATAAAAAATGGAGTATGAGATTAATTGAAGGCTCAGCTTCAGACACACCTCTCCCAAAAATTTCTTATGATTCTAAAATCGGTCTGTCTTCCAGCACATTCGATAAAATATTGGGCGATATTGATGTGGTCTCAGATTATCTGTCTATAAAAACAGCAACAAATAACGCAGAATTTTCTGGAAAGGGAGATTCTGGAGAGGCTGTCATAAATTTTGAAAAAGGTATGGAGGGATTAGAGGAAATTACCGTAAACCAAGAGTGTACTGGTACATACAGCCTGGAATATCTTAATCCAATTGTGAAGGCAATGGGTAGCACATCTAATTCCATAATATGTGAATTTTCTAGCGGAAAACCACTTCGTATTGAATTCAAGGTATCCAATATTGGCAGAATTCACTTCTATCTGGCACCACGGGTAGAAAGTTAACGAATTTATTGATTAACTAAAATAGGTATGATACTTTGAGACTAGTCTTAAAATTTGGTGGAACATCGCTTTCATCTCCAAATCACATACGAAATGTTGCAAAAATGGTTGCTTCATTTTCAAAGGATAATGAGATTGTTGTGGTATGCTCAGCAGTTGATGGTACAACTGATGATCTTCTTACAATTTCAAGATTGATTGAACAGAAAAAGAAGGATGATGTTACCAAGGCGCTGAACAATATAATCAAAAAACATAAACAGTTTGCTAACCAGACAGTGAAAAATTCTGCAATCAAAAAACAACTCCTACAAAAACTAAACACAGATGTTTCAGAATTGAAGGAGTTAGTTCGTGGCCTTACACTATTGAAAGAAGTCTCAGCTCGTTCATTAGACTATTTGATTTCATTTGGCGAGAGACTTTCTGACGATTTAGTGTCTTTTGCATTACAGGACATCAAGAAAAAATCTACTGCATTAAATGGTAAAGAAGTAGGCATAGTTACTGATTCTAATTTTGGAGAATCCAGACCATTAATGGATACAACTAGAATTCGTATTTCCAAGACATTGGGTTCCTTGCTGGCAAAAAAAATAACACCAGTGGTGGGCGGTTTTGCTGGCGCTGATCAACATGGCAACATTACAACATTTGGTAGAGGTGGTTCAGATTATACTGCAACAATAATTGCTTCCTGCATAAATGCAGACGAAATTTGGTTGATGAGTGATGTTGATGGCTTGATGACTGCTGATCCTAAACTTGTTAAAAATGCTAAACTGTTGAAAGAGGTTTCATATGCAGAAGCAATAGAGATGGCACAATTTGGTGCAAAACAAATTCATCCAAGAACGTTTGAACCTTTATTCCACAAAAAAATACCTATGAGGATTAGAAGTACGTTTGATGTGAAGAATATTGGAACTATTGTAACTTCATCACCTTCTGCTGCAACTAAAAAAACTGTCAAATGTGTTTCTGCAATCAGAAATATTGGTTTGATTGATCTAAGCGGTGGAATAATGTTTGCAGCACCAGGTACTGCAGCAAAAATATTCACAACACTAGCAGAGAAAAATGTTAACGTGATGATGGTTTCTTCAAACCCATCAGAGTCAAGTGTATCATTGCTTGTCAAAAGACCAGATCTTGAAAAGGCTGCAAATGCGCTTGAAATGAACTTGCTGGGACAAACAGTCAAAAAAGTTGATGTCACACCAGGCGTTTCAATCATAGCAGTAATTGGCTCAGGCATGAGAGGTACTGTAGGCGTTGCTTCCAAGGTATTTTCTGCGGCTAAAAAGAAGAATGTCAATGTAATAATGATAGCTCAAGGATCCTCCGAACTCAATCTAGCATTTGTTGTTAAGGATTCTGACTGCAAGGCTGTGGTTCAGTCACTACATGATGAATTCAAGCTGGATAAGATCAGATAACATTTGAAAGAGATAAATTATTTACAATCTTGAGCAAGATAATGACAGGAAAATTATACATTGTTGGCGTAGGACCAGGTCACCATGATCATATGACTTTTCGCGCAAAGCAAGTTATTGAAGAAAGCGGAACGATTGTTGGATATTCAACATATGTGAATTTGGTTCAAGATTTGATTGAAGGAAAAGACATTCACAGATATGATATGACACAGGAAGTGGAACGTGCACATCAATGCATAAAGTTAGCCAAGGAAGGAAAGATAGTCTCACTAGTTTCTAGTGGTGATCCTGGAATTTATGGAATGGCAGGATTGATTTTTGAGATACTGGCAGAGTCCGGATGGAATCCAAAGACAGGACTGGACGTGGAAATCGTACCCGGTGTTTCCGCACTAAATTCCTGTGCATCATTAGTTGGTTCACCACTCATGACAGATTTTGCAGTTGTAAGCATGAGTGATCTTCTTGTTCCATGGGAGATTATCGTTAAACGGGTAGAAGCTGCAGCACAAGGCGATTATGTTATAGTAATTTACAATCCGTCCAGCAAAAAAAGGATACACCAGTTACAGGACACCAGAAAACTTTTACTGAAATACAGATCACCAAACACTCCAGTTGCAATCATCAAAGGCGCTTATCGAGAAAGCGAATCAATAACAATGACAGATCTTGAACACATGGAAGAATTTGCAGATAAGCTTGGCATGATAAGTACTGTTATTGTTGGAAACTCTTCCACATACAACTTTAATGATCTGATGATCAACCCCAGAGGCTACAAATCAAAATATAATATTCAAGAACCTAATATTCAGAACTAGCAACTATTTTTAATTAAATTCGATAACTCTTCACTCAAAGACAATTTCTCCCGAATTGGTGATATTATTTTTACCAACGATTCTCCCACAGCTTGCTTCAGGTCAGAAGGATGAAGTTTTTTCTGTGCAAAATCAGATTCCATACTTGCAAAATTATCATAACTAACATTACCGCCAAATTTTTCAGGTCTTTCGATAGATATGGTATCAAATTCATGGAAGATTACGTTCTTTGCTATTTCTAGTACGGGATTGTTTTCAATACTTCCTTCCTCACAAAATCCCTTCTTAATTTTGGTTCTAATCTCATCATCTGAGTTATGAATGAAGACTCCAGCGTTAGGATCTGATTTGCTCATCTTTGCCACTTCACCATCAGGCTTTACTTCTGCAGGTTTGGTCAGTCCAGGTAGTAACTTGTGATGAACAGCTACTGGAACCTTCCATTTCATTTTTGGAAAGACGTCCTTAACCAACATGTGAATTTTTCTCTGGTCCATTCCTGCATGCACAATGTCCAGATCAAGCGAATGAATGTCTGCTGCCTGCATTGCTGGATAGATGAGCTTTGCAAGATCAATTTTTTCATCATTTTCTGATCTCCCCATTATGGTAAGAGTTCTCATAGTTCTTGCCAGGGACATGTGTTTTGCAATCTGTACCAGCTCTGACCAATATTCCTTTTTGGAATCATACAGATCAGTTCCTAAAACTATATTCACTCCAGGGCAGACCAGTTTGAACGCATTCTCGTAATACTTTGAAACCTTTCTAATATTTTCAAAACTTCCTCCCAACTTGTCATTTAGCAATGTATGCCAATCAGCCAAAAATACAGTACAGTTTACACCAGCCTGAATAAAATCATTAATCTTAAACCCAGTACTAATCAAACTTCCAAGATGTAAAAAGCCAGAAATTTCTATTCCAATGTAGTGCTTTGGATTTGAATTTGTTTTTAATAATTCTAACAACTCTTTCTCAGTAACAACTTCCTCAATGGGAGGTCTTGAGATCAGGTTTATTTTTTCAGTAATGTCCATTTTACTTGATTTTTTTTTGTAAGCCTATAAAGTTTAATTTTCAGTAAATAAAAAGAAAATCCTTGAGATCTTTGATAAATGACGTAGAGGAACTCATCGCACTTGGAGCTGGCGATAAATACAGACTAAATGACACAAGAGAAAGACTGGAGAGAGGAAAGAAACTCTATATCTCTGATTTGGAATACTTGGAAAAATTAGTTAAAACACATCTAGGAAAGAGGCTTAGTCCTGAACCTAGAAAACCTAAACGTGTAATCAGACAAGTCGAAGAGTCGGAACCAAGCCAACCACAAACTGAATCTGGTCACAAATCACGAAAAGAAGAATTAAAAGAATATGAGAAAAAATATCTTGCAGGTGCAGATGAAGGTTTTACCATAAATGAAGATGGTGAAATAGGAGAAAAAACATCCAGAAAAACAGAAAAATCAAACCAAGATTCTGCATTTGGTACATGTGTAAAGTGTGGCTCTGCAATTTCTGCCGAAGATTTGTTTTGTACCAGTTGTGGAGCAAAAAGATAGCCATAACCACTATTATAGAGAAATGCCTAATCACACTCATTGGAATTAACGAGAGAAGAAGAGAAATCACTTAACGGAGAACATGGAGAATCACTACAAATAGCATATAGAATATTATCAGCGGTTGGCGAGGCAACAGATGCAGAAAGGCTCGTGCCAATTCATTGGGCTCATGTCTCCGGTGTAAACTATAATACAATTGGAGATGCGGGAGAAGAATTTCTAGCAAACCTAAGCAAGAATGCAAAGTTCAAGGTAAGGACTACGGTAAATCCAATGGGCTATGATAAGGACAGTGTAGAAAAGTTTGGTCTTGATGAAAATTTTATACAAAAACAGGAAAGCATTAGAAAGTCATATGCAAAGATGGGAATGACTCCTTCACTCTCTTGCATTCCTTATGAAATCTATGATCTACCAAGAGAAGATACACATGTATCATTTGCAGAAAGCAATGCAGCAATTTATGCAAACTCGATTGGGCATCTAAAGACAAACAAAGAAAGTGCATTTTCTGCGCTGGCAAGTGCAATTATCGGTAAAAGTCCATACTCTGATCTTCGTAAAGACGATTCGCCAAGTATGTCAATTTCAATGAAGGTCCAAGATCCAAACGAGCTTACATTTGGGTTGTTAGGATATTTTGCTGGAAAGGTAGCAGACAAGTCTGTTGCAATTTCTGGTGTAAAGAACTTGGACAAAAGATGTAACAAGTCATTATGTGCCAGCATGGGAACGTCAGGATCTTGTGGCAAGTTTGTTTTGGATGATAACAGCAATGCATCTGAAAAGGTAGATTTTGATGAAAAAGAGATGCAAAATGTATTTGATGAGCTAAACACAGCGGATTCAGGCGACCTAGTCACGCTTGGAAGCCCACAGCTCGGGCTTGAGGAGATGACTGACCTTGCTGCCATGCTAAAGGGAAGATCATTCAAGAAAAGATGCCTGATATTTTGCCCAAGGGCAATCCAGGAACAGGCGAGAAGTTTAGGATATGCAGGTCAGCTGGAGAGTGCTGGATGTGAGCTATTGTCGGATTGTTGTACCTGTTTAACTCCATTGGTTACCAAAAAGGATGTAGACAGTGTTACAACAAACAGCATCAAGGGTGCATATTATTTTAAAAATTCAAATGGTTTAGACGTAAACCTAAAACCATTGTCAGAAATTGTGAGTGATGAGACAAGTTGACTCAAAAAATTATTGTACAAGGAAAGGTAACAGGAAAGGTTCTCAAGTCTAACCAACCAATCAACTTTCTAGGAACAATTGACAAAAAAACAGGAGAAATTATTGACAAAAAACACGACCTTTATGGGAAAACAATCAAGGATAGCATACTAATTTTTCCAAATGGTATAGGCAGTAGTGTAGGCGCATATACAATTTATTCAATAAAATCAAACAATGTGTCTCCATTGGCGATGGCTTGTCAGAAAGTTGATCTCACGGTTGCATCTGGATGTGCACTCGCAAACATTCCACTGTTTATTTTGGAACCTGATGAATATGACAAAATAAAAGATGGGGATGAAATATCCCTTGGTTAAAAAAGTAAAGAAAAAAAGATACAAAGATCCTTACAAGAAAAGATATCGGGAAGATTAAGATCCAGACTCTATTATTCTACTTGGACCAGATGGTAGCACCCGCACATAATCATCAACACTGAATGATTTTGCAATAGTCTCATTCATTGATATAAGTTCAAAACGAATTTTTTTTGCTACATCAACCATTTCCATTCCCGTCGGCTCTATCATAACATATGAAACGCAGTTTTCCTTCAGGGCTGGCGGTCCACAAGTTAACAAATGAGTTCCTTCATACTCGACAATGGCAACACACATTTTCAGAGTAGAAATTTTGACAAAGTTACGTTGTCCTTCGATGAGAAACGAGCCTTTTCCCATGGATTGTCCGCTTGGGGCTCCTTTTTTGACTTGATCCGGGTTAACCCAATAAGCATTGGTACCATACATTGATTCTTTCCAGGCACGGCTAAAACAAACTGTAGCATGTGCAACTTCATTCAGACTTGAAGTCATGGAAGAACCATCATCTTTCAGCAAAAAGAACGGAGAACCATAAATTTCTCCATGAAAGACCTTGTCGTCTTTTTCAAGATGTTTCCGTATTACAGCAGAATTGGATGACGAATCACGCCCACCCACGACCAAAAATCCGTCAGATGTAAAAAACCACCTATATCTTTCAAACCAATTTTTCTTTCTAACCTCAGAGTAGGTAACTACCAGCTTTGCATTTTCACCTTCCTCAATAGTTTTTTCTAACTCCTTCTCAGTTTTTTTAATTAATTTTTGAATTGCACCTATTGCAGATTTTTGTTTCTTTGATTCGTTGAATAGTTTGGATGCAATTGTTGGAAGAGAAGATTCCAAATCCACTCTGATTTTAGCATCTTCAACTTTGATATGTGTGATTCCTTTTTCTTTTATAATTTCTGCATTGTTAGTTTTCAATAAACCATCAATTCGCGAATCACTCATAGATGAAATTCCCTGAGACACATAATCAAAAAGTGAGTTTGCAACACCAGCAATTTTTTCTGATTTGTCAGTTACAATCTTTATTGCATTTGTTTGTTCATTCAATCTTGTTTCTAACTCTGAAATTTTTTTCTGAAAAGAACTGCTTTGTGTTGTTTTTCCTTTATTAAGAATATTTTCCGTGAAAGCAGTATCAAGACCCTCCATGAAACTAGAAATTTTTTCAAGATTTTTTTCTCCCAATGGGATAGGATGAACATTTATCTCTTCATCACGAGAAATTACAGGATCGTGTTGGCCATTCACTACATTGTTGATAACTTTAGTAGCATTGTCAAAGAGACTCTTTATCTCTTCGTTTGATATTTCTGTCCCACTCTTTTTTGATTCAACATTTGACAACCTTGTTATCTCTTCAACATATTTTCTTGGCAGACCTAATGTACGTCCTATCCATTTTGCAACTGGAGTTGAAGTAAATCTAACTTCACCAAGATCAGTCTCTGTCATTTTGAGTATATCGAAGTTGTTTTGTGGAGGAGGGACGTATGGTGATCCCACTCTTAATTGTCTATGTCTAACATTAACAGAATAAAGCAACGCAAGAATCTTCATCTCACTATTGCAAAGTATGACATTTCCATCTGCAAATAATTCATTTACAATTACAAACTCTTTTTCAAAATTAGAAAATGTTAGATATACAACACGTTCAGTTCCTATTTGTTTTATCTCCTTCAGTTTCGATCTTAGAAGATCACTTCGTAGGCGTCTTAGTAGTTTGTTTGGTTCTATTTGATCTATCTTTACTTTTGTAACCCAAATTCCACTAGTTGATAACATCAGTAAAACATCAGGATTTTCCGGATGGCGAAACTTGAAAAGTAGACTATTCTTTGAAATACCATAGATATTGGCGACGTAATAATCCTCAGTTTTCTGACCTATGTCATTAACTAGATATCTTAGTTCAATTCCAGCTAGTTGCATAAGTGGGTATATGTATCTCCGATTATACTCTTATCGATTTTCTACCCCAGTAGACAAAGGTTTTAAAAAAGGCACATCTGATTGAATCTAGAAATTTCATTGGTTAGACACGGTAAAAAGAAAAGAAGATTTGGTTCAAGAGAAAGGAAGCCTCTTGATTTTGTGGATCCAAACAGAGATCCTCATACCTATATCGAGAGATATGTTAGAGAAGAAGACTATAGGGATTGGTTTGATAGAAATTATCCTGATTATACCATATACGAAGCAGTAGGATTAACAGAATCTGATTTGGATGAGGCAGAGCGAAGATTTACTCCTGCTCACGAAGAAACTTCCTTAGAACCGGAACCAGAACCAGATGATTCTGTGTCAGGAAAGTGGACAGCTGAACCCAGTAAATCAGAAAGACCACGAGTAGCTAAACGACGTGATTCACCACCAACTGAACGACGTGATTCACCACCAACTGAACCAGTGGATACATCTACGCCACCTGTTAGTTCGCAGGAAGAAATTCTAACGAAAAAACGTACTAATGTACTTTTTTGGATGCGTATTGCGTTTGCACTTATAGGCGGAGCTATAGCTACATTTGCTTTTGATTCAATAGAGGACAGTGAAGAAAAAAGATGGACCTCAATTATATTCATGATAGTGTTGTTTGTTGCAACTTGTGTTATCGCAAAGTATGTTCTAAAGACAAACTTCTCAAGGGCGGATAGAAAAAAACTTGTGACAACAGGAATCGGAAGTTACATCTTTCTCTATCTATTTGCATGGATCTTAAGCTATACACTGTTGAATCTTCCACAAAGCAACATACCAACTCCATTTACCTAACCAGTTTGATGTATCATTATGTGGAATGCAAAAACTCCTGGTATCCCTGACGAACTTTTCGATAGGGATGAAAATGTTCCCATCACAAAGGAAGAAGTTAGAGTAGTTCAGATTAGCAAGGCTAGACTAAAACCTGGAATGATAGTTTATGATATTGGGTGTGGTTCTGGTTCTATATCAGTAGAGGCTGCACATCAAGTTGAGGAATCTGGTCATGTACATGCTGTAGATTATGATGCAAAAGCAGTAGAGCTCACTAAAAAAAATCTTGAGAAATTTAATCTTGCAAATGTTTCAGTCATTCTTGGAAACGCTAAAGAAAAAATCTCAGAACTGCCAAATGCAGATGCAGTTTTTATTGGTGGAACAGGCACAGATACGAATGAAATCATGCATATCTGCCAGGATAAATTAACATCAGGTGGTAGAATAGTAATCGGAATGATTTTGATTGAAACTATCTTTTCTGTTTTATCCTCAATTAAAGAACTAGATTTTGATTCTATTGATATAACTCAAGTTACTATTGCAAAGAGCCGAAGGACTACAACCGGAACCATGATGCTTGCACGAAATCCAGTTACAATTTTATCGGCTACAAAAAAATAGGATGATTTGGTTTGGCTGAACTTGTTTGTGTTGGTTGTGGGCCGGGAGATCCGGAATTACTTACAGTAAAGGCAGTAAATGCAATCAAAGCAGCTGATACGATAATGTGTCCTGCTTCACACGAAGATCGACCAAGTATTGCACTATCAGTTGTTTCCTCAATTATAGATAAATCAAAAAATCAGGAAATTGTTCGCCTAATTTTTCCTATGACCAAAGACAAGAGTGTGTTAGAGTCAACTTGGAAAAAAAATGCAAAGATAATGGCTGAAAAGGTATTATCTGGAAAAAATGTTGTATACCTTACAGTAGGTGATCCATATTTGTATAGTACATGGATCTACATGAACAGAGAAATTAGAACCAACCATCCAGATATGAAGATCACCGTAATACCTGGGATTGTTTCAATATTCACTTTTGCAGCTAAGGTAGGGATCAGTGTGGCTGAAGGTTCAGAAAAAGTTGCAGTAATTCCATCTTGTTATGATTTATCTTCTGTCAAGGAAATTGCAAAAAATTCAGAAAGCATGATCTTTCTTAAGGATGGAAGATATTTTGACCAAGTGATTCAGGTTTTAAAGGATGCAGGATTTCCTGATAATTCCATTTTTGCAATAGGCCAAGATCTTGGAACAGATCACGAGATAATCAGAAAAATGACTTTAGGCGAAGTTAATGATGATACTCTTACAACAAAATATTTCTCCATCTTGGTGGTAAAACGTGTCTAAGGTTTTCTTCATAGGTTGTGGTCCAGGAGATCCAGACCTAATTACAGTAAAGGCAAAAAAACTGCTTCAAAAGGCAGATGTGGTAGTTTATTCTGGTTCACTTATTCCTGAGCAAATAATGAAGATGTGTAAAAAGGCAAAAACCTTCGATGCAGCCAAGCTTGTTCGTGAGGAAATTTTCGATATTCTCAGGAAAAATGCAAAAAAAGGCAAAAATGTAGTACGACTCCATGATGGTGATCCAACTATTTACGGGGCAATTCGTGAACAGATGGATAATCTACATAAAGAGAAAATTAATTCGGAAGTAATCCCTGGCGTCACATCATTTCTTGCATCTGCAGCTGTACTTGGTTCACAACTTACACTACCTGGAGTTACACAAACCATGATTATTACAAGAGCAGAAAAACGTACAAAGGTTCCAAAACGTGAAAAGATTTCTGAGCTTGCAAAACATAGAGCTACAATGATCTTTTATCTTAGCGTCCAACTTATTGATAATATTGTAAAGGAGGCAGTGGCAGGTGGATACCCAAAGACAACACCAGTGGGAGTTGTTTACCGTGCAAGTTGGCCTGATCAAATAATCATCACAGGAACATTACAAACAATTTCAAAAAAGATTAAAGATCAAAAAATTACGCGAACAGCAATAATCATTATCGGTGATGTTATAAAACCAAAATCATATGAATATTCTAAACTATATGATAAGAGCTTTAGTCATGGATTTAGAAAAGCAAAAACTAATTCAAAAAAGTAACTTTTTGTTTAATTCCAATCTTTGAAAGATCCTTCTGGAATTTTTCTGGTTTAGATGATGTAAAAATTTTCATACTATTTCTTTTTGACGGTTTTTTTACAGTTTTTCTAACTTTATCAGCAACCTCTTGTCCAGGATCTAGAAAGTTGACAGTAGGAAATTGTTTATTAAAAAATGATAATAAAAATGGTAAGTGGGTACTAGACAACATAGCAACATCAATATTATATTTAGAAAACTCTTGACTTAGAACCTTGTTAATGGTTCTCTTACACAAATTTTTATCATCAATAAATTTTATAGATTCAACTAATTGTACTAGTTTTGATGCGTTTATTTTTTTAATGTTAATCCGTCTTGCCAGTTTATTCTTTTTTATAAACTCAGATAATTTTTTACTTTTTATGGTAGCATGTGTTGCAAGTATAGCAATATTTCCTGTCACTGAAATTTTAGACGCCATCTTAATTGGAGGTAATACTTTGATCACATTTTTTTTCTTGATCTGAACTAACAATGATGGAGTATTAGATCCGACAACAATTAGATCAGGCTTGAACTTTTCTTCAAGCAATTCAAGTCGTTTTGTTATAATTTTTGTTAGTTCAGGTATTGATTTTTGTCCATAAGGAAAATTTTTCTGATCGGCGAAATAGATGATATCAGACTTTACTGCTTGTTGTATTGGTTTTATTATTGATAGAGAGCCAAATCCTGAATCAAATACTATGATTCTTGCCATAAATCACTCATTTCTTTTATAGTTTTTACTGTTTGTAAGCTAAATTTAGCCTAGTGTTGATCTAAATGCACACCTTGCATTAAGAGTAAAATTTTCAAGAATTTTCTATGACAGCTTTTAACAAAACATGGGCACGTCAAGAAACAAAAAGCATGACCGATAAGATTCGTGACGCTGTGAAACCACAGGGTGCATTAAAACCACGAATCCAGGTAGCCGTGAACAAACTTCAAGTCCAGACTTCAAAAATGGACTCCATGTTGACAAAGCTTCGTGAAAGGGACCAACAACTCTTTGCCAGAATTGTAACAGCAATGCAGAATCATGATACATCTGCGAGCAGAGTTTTGTCTGCAGAACTAGCAGAAGTACGCAAGGTTTCAAGAACTTTAGGCAACGCAAGAACATCTCTCGAACAAGTTCAAATGCGATTGACTACAATTCATGACCTTGGTGATGCAATGGTTTCAATTGGACCAGCAATGTCAACCATGAAAGGTTTGAAATCATCGTTATCCAGATTCATGCCAGAAGCCGATTCTGAATTGACTTCGATGACACAAACATTGAATGGATTAATGGTAGATTCACTATCCGGTGATTCGTTTAACGCCATGGAATCTGATGTCTCAAACGAAGAGACAGATGCAATCTTACAAGAAGCATCAGCAGTTGCAGAGCAACAAACAGATGAAAGATTTCCATCAATACCAACATCAACAAGACCAGAGTCCCAATCTCAATCTAACTCAATGAATTTTCTTGAATAGATATTGAGACTAGGTCTATTTTTTTATTTTTTAAATTTGTAACTTTAAGGGAAAGCTGTTTCCTTGGAAAGTTTTTCATCTAATTCAGAAATCTTTATTCTACTTTGTTCCATGGAATCACGCATTCTAATCGTAACTGTATCATCATCTAATGTTTGATGATCAATTGTAATGGCATAAGGTGCACCAACTTCATCCAATCTTCTGTATCGTCTTCCTATTGCACCAGAATGATCTAAAAATACATCATATTTTCGTTTAATGTTTAGATAAACCTCATCAGTTTTTTCTGCAAGACCATCTTTTTTCACTAATGATAAAACTCCAACATGAATAGGTGATAAGTATGGTTTAAGAGATAATACCATTCTTTCGTTTTCTTTATCTTCACGTAGGCTATGCTCTAATATTGTATACATACTACGATCTATTCCCATTGAAAGTTCAAACACATGTGGTAACACCTTTTCATCACCGTCCATCACTTCAAACTTTTCTTTACTTTTATCGGAATGGCTATTCAAATCATAATCAGCTCTATAATTACATGCTACAAGCTCCAACCAACCAACTGCAGTTTCCACTTCAAAGTCAAATGCCACTTCTGCGTAGAACGCTTTCTCTTTGTCTCCTAGTTTTCTGAATCTACTTTTTTCCATATTTATTCCAGTTTTTTCATAAAATTCTGCCAATATTGCTAGGTAATAGGCGACAAATTCGTTAGGTATTATCTGTGAATCTACTGCCTCTTTACATGTCATAGACTTGATTTCATTATCAATTTGAATACGAATTTTAGTATCTTTAATCTCTGAGAATTTACCCAGATCATTCAGTTTCGCAGGATTACAAAACACTTCAATCTCTGCCTGATAAAACTCTCTCAGTCTAAGCAGACTTTGTCTAGGCGCTATCTCATTTCTGAAACTTTTACCTGTTTGTGCAATTCCTAGAGGAAGCTTTCCTCTCATTGTTTTGAATATTCGTGGAAAATCAACAAATATTGATTGACATGTTTCAGGTCTTAGATATGCAGATTCACCTTCTGGTCCTATTCCAACTTCAAACATCATATTGAATTTTTTTGCATTTTCAAAATCACCGTTGCATTTTGGGCACTTGATATTTTTTTCTACAATAGTTTTGTCAAATTCATCAAGGTCAGCGCTTTCAGGGATTTCTATTTGACTAACTTCAACAATAATTTTATCAGCTCTATGTGTTGATTTACATTTTTTACATCTTACAATTGGGTCAGCAAAACTTGCAAGATGACCAGATGCAACAAACACAGACTTGGACATTATTTGTGAACCGTCAATCTCAATCATTTTATCACGTCTAACTAATTCTCTTCTCCAAAGTTCCAGGAATTTATTTTTCAAACTTACACCAGATGGACCATATTCCCAAAAACCTGCTTGAGCATCAGCATAGATCTCAGAACTCGGAAAGTAAAATCCTCGCTCCAATGCAAGCTTCATCACATCATCATATGTCATAATTTCAAACTCTCCTGGTAGAATAAATTCTTAATTTCATGCAAGTTCCTTAGCCGTTCCAATATCTTCAAAGTCACTCCTTCTTTCATCAATTGGTGTCTCTAATATTATAGGAGTCTTATTTTTATTCATCAGTTTAATCACTTTACCTAATCCTGTACTTCCAATATGTCCCATACCAATATGTTCATGTCTATCAAGGTTGGATCCTAATTCACCTTTTGAATCATTCAAGTGTAGAATTTTGATGTGCTCTATTCCTATTTCTTTGTCGAATTCATCAAAAGTCGTTTTGACATTTTTTTCATGTTTTAAATCATATCCAGCAGCAAATGCATGACAAGTATCAATACAAATCCCAAATCTCTCGGCAGGTTTTAGGCTAGAAAAGATTTCAGATAACTCTGAAAAATTAGAGCCTACTGAGTTTTTCTGACCAGCAGTATTTTCTAGTAGAATGGTAACGTTTTTGGTTTTTTCTGCAACTTCGATCAGCGCACTCGTCAACCTCTTGATTCCTTTTTCTGCTCCTGTTCCTTTATGGCTACCTAGGTGTGTTACAAGAAATGGGATGTCTATTTGATCACATCGTTTGACTTCTCGAATCATTGCTTTAATTGATTTTTCATAAACAGGTGGTTCTGGCGAAGAAAGATTTGGTAGATAAGGCATGTGTGCCACAGTAGCAAATCGATCTATGTTAGTTTGACTAAGATTATTCTTGAATTTAAGAGCCTCCTCATCTGTAATATCTTTCGTATACCATCCCCTAGGGTTTCCCGTAAATATCTGAAATGCAGAACATTCACGTTCATTTGCATTGGTTACTGCATTAGCAAGTGAACCTGATATGGATACATGATGACCAATTTGCACGACTAAAAACCCTCATTACATAATTTAAATTAGTATAACGTTTTTGCCCTCAATTCTTTTAAAGTAAATTTTTTAGAAAGGTTAGAGTATGTTTGTATATGATTAGTTTTGGACATGATGAGATTGTAAAATATCCATTTTTGGCAGAAGCTGGCCAATATCTAAAAGACCAAGGTTTTACACTTGAACAATTTGCAACCGATCCCGATCTTCAGATTATTGTTGATAGGGCATATGAAAGAATTGAATCTGCATCACAAGGAAATATTTACAATTACAAAGTGGATGATTCGTCTAACAAAGACTCTTCTCTTCCATTAGAAGTATTTTCATTTTTGATAGCAATAATTCTATTAAAGTTAGCTGGAATGAATACACTCGTCAGTCGTTTTTCTCTTGCTGAAGCTCGTAGGGCTGAAAGATTTTTGGAAAAGGATCTTGTGGGTAAATCAAACAAAACAAATGAAGAATTTGCAACTAAAATTTTTCTAGATCTTTTTTCCATAAAGATAAAAAAGAATGGTGATTACTTCACAATTCCAATTGCTGATTACTTGAAACATGCTGTACATTTTCATGAGCTTGAATGGAAGCTTATTAACCGTCATGTCGAGAACGGTATGGTTTTTTTAACTCCTCATGAATCTGTGAGATTAACTAGAAAGCAACTAGGAAATTATATTGGAACTAGAATTAGATCCGCTCAAACACCAAAATCATTTCAAGTATTCGAAGAGAAAGTGGCTAAATTAGTTAAAATCGGCAAAAAATTAACCGTCACTACAACTATTTCAACCGAATTTCCACCATGCATTAAGCACGCAATTGAAGTACTAAATAATGGAGAAAATCTGTCTCACTCTGGTAGATTTATGCTAGGTACATTTCTTCTTGGTAGAGGACAGACAATAGAACAAATTGCACCATTATTCAAAAACGCTCCAGATTATAAAGAAAGGACTACGTTATATCAACTGAAACAACTTGCCGGTGAAATAGGTGGTAATACCAAATATGTCTGCCCATCATGTGACAAGATTAAAAGTAATGATCTTTGTTTTGCAATACCAGAATGTGATAATATTATAAATCCAATGCAGTTCGGAAAGAAAAGATTGTAAATGTTTGAAAAAGATTTGAAATTTTTGGAAGATGCTTTTAAACAATATTATTTTGATCATTTCAATTTAATCAACGTTCCAGATAGAGCATCTGAAAGAGAATTTGGATACATGAAATTTAACACTGGAATGATTAGACACATTTCGTTAAAGACAGATAAGGATCTACATTTAATGTTAATGTCAAATATCCCTTCAGATGTTTTTTGTTCGAATGCATATTACACTTTTCCAAGCATGCCAATGTCAGAGAAAGATTGGAAAGAAGCAGATATTATTTTTGATATAGATGCAAAGGATCTAAAATTGCCCTGTAGGAAAGATCACACTTGTAACAAATGTACATCTTGCGGCGAGATATTTGTGTTACAAGACGGTTGTCCAAAATGTAAATCAAATAAAATCGAACACATATCACTACCATGCGATAACTGTATGGCTGGCTTAAAAAAAGAACTTTCAAAACTGGACAAAGTTTTGACTGATGACCTAAACATTCCAGCCAATGATATAGTAACTTCTTTTTCTGGAAACGAGGGTTTTCATTTGTATGTGAAGCATTCACAGTATAATGATTTAGGATCAAAAGAAAGGGGTGAATTGATTGATTACATCAAGTTTCAAAAGGTTATACCTGAAACGTTTGGTTTTAAAAAAAATAATCCTTCCAAGTCATCATTCCCAGAGTTTGATGAATCTGGCTGGAAGGGGCGAGTAGCAAAGGAATTATTTGGTTCTAAATCAAAAAAATCTAAATTAGTTTCAAAAATTATTTCCGATGGTTATGTAGCATATAGAGAAAAACTTGATGAGATCGGCAAAAACTCGATCGGCATAAAAATAGATCCAAATGTAACAGTTGACATACACAGAATCTTCCGTCTTGAGGGTTCATTAAACAGTAAAAGTGGTCTTTGTAAGCTTGTCTGCAAAGATGTTGAAAAGTTTAGGCCTTACACTGAGGCGTGTCTGATTGATGATAAACCTACAGAGATTATTGCAAATTGTCCAATTAAATTTCAACTAAAAAATAAAAAATTTGGGCCATATAACGGCGAAAAAACATCTGTTCCAAAGTATGCAGCTGTGTATATGATGTGTAAAGGTATTGCAAATTCAGCATAGAATGATAAAATTCGTGTATTCGTTGCCAAGGAATTAATACCACCTGAATTAAATTTTGTAAGTTTGTATAGTTCATCAAAGGGAGATAACACTCCACCACCAGATGCTGGTAAGTACATTAGAGTCGGAATTATCGCAATTATCATAATTGCGACTTTCGTGGTTGTTGGTCATCAGGGCATCATCATGTTGATGAATTACGAAGAATTTGCTGATCTCTTTACTACACCACTTTACTTTTCATTAATTTCCGGTCTGATTCTTGCTGTTATAGCATTAGTACGTGTGAATGTTGTAAGACGGGCTTCTATCGGATGGTATGTTTTACAAACTTTGCTTGGGTTTATCAGTCGTCAGGGTACTAATGAATCTGCACAAACCATACCACTTTTCGGCGATTTTAAAATTTCAGGAATACAGTTTGCTATTTGGCAAGTTACCAAGGTTTTACTCTTCGGCGCATTCTTTGCAAACCTTATGTTTGGATTTTCTGTTGTTTATCTGGTAGATGGAAATGATCTAGGGATAGATAATATACCTACAATATTTACACTTCCATTTGTCACACCACCAACTGATCATTCCTATGCAACTGAGAAAGTAGTTCCAATGATTCCAGCTCTCTTGGTTTTAGTTCCACCGTTACTTGGCGCTATTGGTACAAGATTGCTGTTGTATATTGGAGTTCATCACGCAATCAAAACCATTACAGCATTTATTCATGATTCAACAGAAGGGAAGCCAAAATATCTCAGCTATGTATCAACATTGGAAGCAGTTATAGGAATTGGTGTACTTTGGGTTGGATTCAATATGTTCTTTGGTAACCAAATTGATTATAATACAAAATATGCAATAGGTGGAACACTTGTTGTTGGCTTAGCATTAATTGCGTTTTCATTCCTTGATAGAATGAGATCTAGAGTACTTACTCATATGTTGAAGAGAGATGTTTACATTCGAATTATTACTATAGTTGTAATTGCATTAATTGTAGGCATAGCAATGTCTGTTAACAATAGTGTTGCTGATGCAAAAAAGATAGAATATCTTGGTCCATATAACGCACAACAAATTGGCGTGAATAGATATCTTGGAGAATTAGATTTGGTACAGGAACATATTCACGACGTTACCCTCAATTCAATTTCTCCGAATAATATTAGCGGGTATATAGATGAGAACAAGGATGTACTTGATGGTATACGTGTATGGGACTGGCAAGCAGCATTTGCCAAATTGAAACCAGAAATTGGTCTTATACCATATGTAACTTTTGAAGATAACGATATTTTGAGATTTAATGATAAACTGTATTGGACTGCATCAATGGCACCAGTCTTACCTTCATCCGTCAGTTTGGAAAATAGATGGTATAACGAACATTTAGTATACACTCATGTTCCTGAGGGATTTCTAACATTAGAAGCAACTGATGGATCAATTGTTGACAGTTCTGAACTATTTCCACAAAGGAAAATCTACTATGGAGAAGGTGGTTTACTTGATTCAACATGGTCTGGATACCCTACAAACAGAGAGGGAAGTACTGCAGAGCTGAATAATGAATCTTATTCAGGAATGGGTGGCTTGGACATATCTCCCCCTATAAGCTGGATGTTTGAACCCAACTTTATGATTTCATATCCAGGTGATTCTATCCACGTTATGAGATACAAGGATGTTAACGAAAGAATGACTACACTATACCCTTATTTCTTATTCAACTTGTTTGGAAAGGAATTGGATTCACTTCCAGTAACTGATGGAAAAGAAACTTACTGGCTTGTTCCACTCATCATTGGATATGATACAAGTAACATCCCATGGTCAGTAGGTAATCCATATCTAAGATTAGCAGGATATGCGTTAGTCAATACATACGACGGAAACATTCAGTTAATTCAACATGGAGACGACTTTTTCACTGACATGTTTATGACACAATACCAAGACAAAGTAATAGAGATGCCTGCATGGTTAGAAAACCAGATCAGGTATCCTCAAGAACTTTTCAATTGGAAGACTGAAATGTACAATATCTACCATGTCACTGATGTTGATACATTCATTCAAGCAAATGAATTCTATGAAATTCCTCGTGGTTTAGACACTTACTATATTCAAGCGAAGCCACCTGGATTTGAAGAACCAGAATTTGTTGGCTTGTTATCACTCGAACTTCGTGGTTCACAAGGAAGAAACTTGGCCGGATATATGGTAGTAGAAAATGATACACCAAACTTGGGTCGAATGCAATTTTATGAAGTTCCAATTGACTCGGACACTAAACTATTAGGTCCTACTTCTGTTCGTGAAGCACTTGACAGAGATCCTGATTTTGCACAATTAAAGACGCTTCTGAGAAATCCACGAATTGGTGATAACATATTGTATAGAGTAGGCGAACATGATACTTACTTTATACCAGTTTATACGGCTGGTGCTGGTGGTGTTGTAGCACAACTTGGTACTATTGCTGCAGTAGGTGCTGCATTTACTGGAGAATATTATGTTGGATTGGGCGATACACAAGAATCCGCATTTGAAGCTTATCTACAAAAATTATCAGGCGTAGTAACTACTTCATCTGTAACCAGCAATGGGGGTGGTATGATAATGGATAAGACCGCACGAGAAGATGCAATCATGTCGGTATTTGAAGAAAAAGAGATTCGGCTAACTACTCCAACATCGATTCAGATTCCATTATCATTTAGTATAGGTGATATTGCATTCTATTCAAAAGCTGACTTGGAGTCTACAACTGAATTGATTACAAAGTTTATTGGTGAAGCTGGAGTTGGTAAACGTATTCTAATGTGGGAGGTAGATGATACAATTAACTTTGGATATCTCAAAATTGTTGATAACGTAACTGAACTACATTATATCGCAATTGAGGTAGGCAAATAGTTGCTACTTGTTGTGGATAATGGTTCTATCTACACAAAAAATTTAGTAAACTTTCTTACTAAAAGGGACATCAAATTTATCGACCAAAAATTTGATGTAGTTAATCTATCAGATATAGGACAATTCAATTCGTTTATTCTTTCTGGACGAAGAAAAAATAATCAAAAAATGAACGCCATAAACTCTCAAATTATAAAACATACAGTATCTGAGAAAAAATCATTACTTGGAATTTGTTATGGGGCTGAAATTTTGGCTCTCACATTGGGTGGAACAATAAGGAAATCTCCGAAATCTGTTAAAGGTGAAGAAATTATTGTTACTGAAAAAGAAAATAAACTATGTCAAGGGAAAATCAATGCGTATGAAAGTCATAATTATGAAATCTCACAATTAGGGAATTATCTTCAAGGTTTAGCTAGTTCTCAATCATGTAAGTATGAAATCATACGACACATCAAGCATGATATTTTTGGTACACAGTTTCATCCTGAAATGAGCGATGATGGTAAATCTATCATCCAAAATTTTCTACTCGTCTAATAGATTGAAATATAGCAAATAATTAGAAAATATAATGATAAAAAAATTAGAAGTTGCCACAAATGAGAAGGGAGAGATCACTTCACCTACATACCTTGACATTGTTTCCAAAATCAATGAAATCATTGAAATTCTTTCAATGGCAAAATCTGACCCTAACGATTTACGTTAATTTCATTTAGTATGCGGAGTGCGGGATTTGAACACGCGACCTTCAGCTTGGGAAGCTGACGTCCTGCCGGGCTGGACTAACTCCGCCAATTTGAATTTTGAAAATTAGTGTTATATAGCTTCATGAGAAATTATCATTTATGGATGCAAAATGTCCAGAATGTGAAAAAGTTGCAATTCTTGATGACGAGATTACAAAAGTAAAATGTCCACACTGTAATTTTGAAGCTGATTATGAAAAATACTTGGAAATTATGAAGGAAAAAGTATTGAACATGTCTGCAGATTATATTCCTGATCGACCAGGATTTTAACTACCAATAATTGCCTTTATCAGAACAATCTAAATGTGCACCACAATTTTTACAGATCATATGACATGCTTGCATAGATGACATAACTTCATTACATTTTGGGCACAATATTTTTTCTGGCATAAATACACTACTCGTTTTATGTTTTAAGATTTTGGCAATTAAGTCCAAAGGTTAATTAGTAGTTTGACTATTTTTTCGAATACTTGGCTAATTTCAAATTAACAGTATCTGATATCAAAGGAAAGTCAGTTACAAAGGAATTAAAAGATAATGATGTCAATCCGTTACTTGGTCTGCAAATAGGTAATGATACGGATGCTTCTATCGTAGGATTAGAAGGAAAGATGAAAGTAACAGGTGGAAGTGATAAATCAGGTATTCCTATGCGACCTGATTTACATGGCATGGCAAGAAAACGCATCTTAATACCAAAAGGAGTTGGTTTGCAAGACACTGTAAAAGGATTAAGAAAACGAAAGTTGGTTAGAGGAAATACTATTTCTGAAGAAATTTATCAAATTAATTTTAGATATGATGGTGAAATGAAAGTAGAGTCTCCAAAGGAAGAAGTCACGGAAGCTCCTAAAGAAGAACCAAAGAAAGAAGCTCCAAAGAAAGAACCTAAAGAAGCTCCAAAGAAAGAACCTAAAGAAGCTCCAAAGAAAGAACCTAAAGAAGCTCCAAAGAAAGAAGCTCCAAAGAAAGAAGCTCCAAAGAAAGAACCTAAGGAAAAAAAGGCATAGATTAACATATTACGATTTACAATTTTGCTTAATGCACTGGAAAGACACACTTCCTGATTGGTACATAAAAAAATATGGAAAGCAACCATGCGTCAATATTGGTACGGCAGGTCATGTAGATCATGGAAAAACTACTCTAATTCAGGCTCTTACTGGGTCTTGGACAAGCGTACATAGCCAAGAACTCAAACGAGGTATCACCATACGTGTTGGATATTCAGACGCAGCATTCTACAAATGTAAAAAATGTGAATCACCACTAGGTTATTCTACCGAGCCCAAATGTCCAAACTGTGGAAAAGAAAGCGAATTATCAAGAGTGGTAAGCTTTGTTGATAGTCCTGGGCATGAAAGTTTGATGGCTAACATGCTTTCAGGTTCTGCATTAATTGATGGTGCAATGCTTTTGGTTGCTGCAAACTCAAAGGTACCACAACCTCAAACAAAAGAACATCTTTTAGCCCTACAAACATTAGGAATTAAACAAATTGTAATTGTTCAAAATAAGGTTGACTTGATATCATACCAAGATGCTTTATCAAATTTTTCTGAAATCACTAAATTTGTTAAGGGTACAAAACATGCAGATTCACCAATAATTCCAGTATCAGCACAATCATCTCTTAATGTTGATGCGTTGATTGGAGCTATTGAGGAAACAATTGAAACTCCAGAAAGAGATGAATCCAAAAATACTGTGATGCATGTTCTAAGATCTTTTGATATCAATAAACCAGGTTCAAAAATAAAAAATCTCAAAGGTGGGGTAATTGGAGGCAGTCTAACTCAGGGTAAATTTTCAGTTGGAGATGAAATCGAGATTAAACCAGGATTATTAGATGATAGGAAAAAATCTTATCAATCCATACAAACGGAGATAGTCTCCTTGGGTACAGGAGCTGGTTTGGTAGATTCTGTGAAACCTGGAGGCTTGGTTGCAATTGGAACAAAACTTGATCCTTCTCTTTCAAGAAGTGATTCATTAATCGGTTCAATAATTGGAAAGCCGGATACACTCCCAGAAAACACAACAAACGTAAAACTAAGCATAAATTTGTTTGATATGGCTGTTGGATCTGTTACAGAAACAAAAGTAGCACCGATCAGAACTGATGAATTGTTAAGAGTTAATGTAGGAACAGCACCAGTACCTGCAAAAGTAAAGAAAGTAAAATCCAATGATATTGAAGTGGAATTTAAAAGACCAATCTGTCTTTTTGAGGGATCAAATGTTGCACTTAGTAGAAGAATTGCAGATAGATGGAGACTCATTGGAGCAGGAATAGTTGGTTGATGTTATCTGTGATACAAGTTTTCTAATTCATCTAGCTACTAGAAAGATCAAAAATCTTGATTCCATCTATACTGAGATTGGTAATATTGAATTTGTGATTCCTTTAGTGGTATTAAATGAGTTAGAACAACTTACAAAAAGACCAAAGAAACAAGACGACGCATCAAAAACACTTGAATTTGTGCGTGATATGAAAAATATCGAGATATCAGGTAAATTTGCTGACAATGCAATTTCCGAATATATCCAAAAACATGGAGGAATGGTTGCAACAATGGATGAAGAACTTAAAAATAAAATAAAAAATCTCAAGGGCACAATTATATCATTTTCAAATGATAAGATCGTTTTGGAATCCTAGCAAAATTTATTTCATAAACACTTTAACTTAGAACATGTCTGACTTCTCCATTTCTAGTGAGGATTTTAAGGAAGGAGAAGAAATTCCAAAAAACTGTGGTTACAAACATGGAAATGAACAACCTGAAATTGATATTCGTAACTTTCCAGTAAATACTAAATGTTTAGCCTTGATCATGGATGATCCTGATGCAATGGGGGCAGTAGGAAAAGTTTGGGTTCATTGGTTATATTATACACCGCAAACAGAATCATCTGGTTTATTTGATTTTCTAATTTCTGGAAAGACAGATTTTGGTGAAATCGGTTATGGTGGACCGGCTCCTCCTGATAAACGTCATACATACATCTTCAAAGCATATGCACTTGATACAGTGTTGGATTTGAAAGAAGGTTATTCCAAACAAGAATTAGAAGATGCAATGAAAGGTCATATTATTGCAGAAGCGAAACTAACAGGCACATACGCACCTTGATTAAGATTATTTAGTAGAACCTAAATTACTGTTTTTTTCCATCCGTATTCTCATATATTTATCATCAGGAGAAAATTTTGCAGGATGTACTAACTTGGTAGGATTATTACATTTTAGGCATTCATTTTTTAGTGTATATCTATTACATACAGAACATTTTCTTAATTGAAATCGCATTAATCTCCCCTAGTTTTTTTAGATTCTTCTCTTGTAAATACAAAAGTTCCTTTATTTTTTTCAATGTTTTTTTGTAAATCTTCTAAAATTGGTTTTAATGTTCTTTCTGCAGATTTAAAGTCTGGTGCTTTTACACTCATTCTATATTTTGGAGCACCGATGTATAATATTTCTACACCACCTTTCTGTTCTGCATCTTGTAATTGCTTCTTTATATTTTCAATTCCATTAAAACTGATATCAGATATTTCTAATATACCTCTGATTTCTACTGATGGAAGTTTAATTTTGGATGAAACTTCTTCAATTATATCTAGTGTTTCTTGTGGTAAACCAAATGTATCGAAAACTTTGATTCCATTTGTACCAATATCTATTACTGCATCATAAATGGAATCATATTTTGAAAAAATTTTATCTTCTACTTCTTCAATTTGTTTCTCTGATAACTTTGCCTTGTCTTGGATATTTTTAATAATTCCTTTTCCTTTTTCATATCGCTTGACGTCAAGGAGTTTCTTTTTTTGTTGATCCTTTGAAATCTGTCTTAATGATAAATCAATTTCTCCCTTATCCTTTCTAATCTTCTTTACAAGTACAACTTTTTTCTCTCCTTCCGTTACATATTTCCGAACATTTCGTACCCACCCAGGAGCAATTTCTGAAATATGTAAAAAGCCCTGTATACTGTTATACTCATCGAGGCCGACATAAGCCCCATGGTCACCTATCTTTGTGACTGTTACAACTACAATTTCACCCTCATCGGGGAATTCTTGCATCTCAGTTGACATTCATTCTAATTTTTTTACTAGCTAATTTATTGTTGCTGATCAAAAATCTATTCCTTTTTTTGCTTTTATACCAGATTTGAACGGGTGTTTTACTTCTTTCATCTCAGTTACAAGGTCAGCTACTTCAATTATTTTTTCAGCTGCAGTACTTTGAACGTCTACATTACCTAATGGACATAAATTACCTGTAAGTACAAGATCAAGTTCATCAGGTTTTGATTTTATAATTTCTAAAACATCGTTCAGGGTTACCAATTCTAATTGAATTGCATAGTTAATCTCATCTAATATTACAACATCATATTTACCAGACAAAATCTTCTCTTTACTAATAGTAAGTGCATCATTTGCTGCTTTCACATGATCTTCGCGGGGACTTTTATCATCTATTATTCCTACAAATCCTTTGCCTGCGGTAATCAGCTCAAATTCTGGTTCTAACCGTTTAGCACTGTCCAATTCACCATAATGCCAAGAGCCTTTAACAAACTGGATCATGCAAACCTTGTGGTTATAACCTACCGCCCTAAGAACAAGACCCAACGCAGCTGAAGTTTTCCCCTTACCACCTCCAGTATAGACAATTACTAGGCCTTTTCCACCCATATCTAGTTTGAATTTTATCTAACTAAAAAGATTGATACTAGATGAAATTCATAGGTTAAGAATTGAAAATTCCAAGATTAATAATTGCTGGAGCAACTAGCGGTGTGGGCAAAACATCGATCACATCCGCAATAATTTATGGTATTAAAAAACGCGGTTATACGGTTCAGCCATTTAAGGTTGGACCAGATTATATTGATCCCAGCTATCTATCTTCAATATCAAAAAATAATGCAAAAAATTTGGACGTTTGGTTGATGGGCAAAAATGAGCTTGTCCAAAGTTTTGTAAAAAATTCTACATCTGACATTTCTATAGTTGAAGGTGTTATGGGTTATTATGATGGATTTGGTGGGAAGACAAACTTTGCAAGTACACACCACGTTGCGTCACTACTAAAAGCTCCAACAGTTTTAGTTTTAGATGCAAGTAAAGCTGCGCGTTCTATTGCAGCAACTGCACTTGGGTTTGCAAAGTTTCATCGTAATTCTAGGATAGTTGGAATAATTTTGAACAGGATTGGCAGCAAGAAACATGAAAACATGTGCAGACAGGCTCTCACAAATCTAAAAATCCCCATACTTGGATTTATACCAAAAAATTCTGAGAGTATGGAATCACGACATTTAGGTCTCATTCCTGTAAGGGAACAAAAGTCACTGCAAAACAAGATTAGGAAAGTATCGCGCGAGATTTCTGATAATCTTGATATTGACAAAATAGTTCAGATTTGTAAAAGTGTGCCAGAACTGCCAAAGATGAAACTAAAAAAATTCAAAAAACCAATGGCTACAGTAGCAGTTGCACTAGACAGTTCGTTTAATTTTTACTATCATGACAATCTTGAAGCATTACGTAGAGAAGGTGCAAAACTAAAATTTTTTAGCCCTATAAATGACAAAAAAATTCCAACCTGTGATTTAATCTACATTGGTGGTGGATTTCCTGAAGTTTTGGGGCAATCACTTGAAAGGAACACAACAATGAGGAAGATGATAAAAAAACGTGCTGAAGAAGGAATGCCAATCTATGCAGAATGCGGAGGACTGATGTATCTTACTAAATCAATAAGCTTTGGGAAAAAAAAGTACAAGATGGTAGGATTGTTCGATGCAGAAACTCATATGACAAAAAAAATGACATTAAACTATACTGAAGGGAGAATCAGATCAAACTGTTTTGTTTCACCAACTGCAAAGTTTCGTGCACATGAGTTTCACTACTCGAAGATTAGAAATCTACCAAGAGATGCAAAGCTTGTCTATGATCTGAAGATTGGTGAAGGAATAGATAGGAAAAAAGATGCACTTTATGAATACAACACACTTGCATCATACTGTCATCTGTATTTTGATAGTGCAAAGTATGCTACAAACATGGTTCGAAATTCAATCTAGCAATTTAGATAGAATCAAAGTGTGCCATGTGTTCCGTCACATTTTCCACTTTCATCATTACTATGTTTGCATCCACAAAAAGCAATAAATCCATCTTCAGTAGCCTTGAAAATTTTTGGTCCTAAGCCGGAGCCTGCATGGCTACCATCACAAAGTGGCTGATTTTGGGATTTTCCACACATACATACATGATATTCTTTTCCTGCTTCAACTTGCGTAGGATATGGTCTTTTTTGTGGTATCTCTGGTTCGGTCATAATTTTTGTTAATCACCGTACTTGTAAGTATAACTAAATTCTTGATCGGCTTAACCTTGTCTTATTAATTTGAATAATGCATTTATGGCAGCCGCAGCGCAAGAACTTCCACCTTTTCTTCCAACATTTGTGATAAACGGAATGTTAGAACTACACAATTCATCTTTAGACTCAGCTGCCGCAATGAAACCTACAGGAATACCAATAATTAGAGCAGGCTTCGTAATACCTTCCTTAACCATCTTAAGAACTTCATACAGAGCAGTGGGGGCATTTCCAATAGCCACGATTCCCCCATTCATTTCAGAGGAAACAAGACGCATAGATACCTCTGCCCTCGTCTTGCCATCTTTTTTTGCAGCTTCAATTACAGATGAATCAGAAATATTGCAAATCACTTCATTCCCAAAATCTTTTGGATTCTGTTTATTGAGAAGACCAACAAGACCATTAACATCACAAATTATGCTACACCCATTCTTTAACGCAGACATTCCACTAGAAATTGCATCCTTGTGGAAAATGATCTTATTTTTTCCAGCAAAGTCAAAGTCAGCCGTAGAATGTATCATACGTCTTACTATTGGCCATTCTAACTCATCATATGAATGAGGACCCACTTCATTATCAATAACTTGCATACTTTGATCCTCAATATTCTGACCTTTCCTAGTTTGCATCTTCTACCTCTTTTGCTCGCTCTAAAATCAAATCGATCATTTTTTCATCAGTTCCAAGATGTTTGGTAACACAAACTTTGTTTAGATTGACTTTTTCTAGCGCAGGTTTCAGATCATTGTTAATGTCTGTCTTTACATGAGCTCCTTCATGCAGAAAATAAAAGACTATGACCAAAACTTTTGGCTTATTTTTTTCGCATTTTTGTATTCCCTGTTCAATGTCTGGCTCTTCAATCTCTAAGTAGCATCTATCCACATTTTTGTAGGTTTTTCTTAGCTCATCTACAATGTAATTAATTGATATTCCTGCATTAGGATCCATACTTCCATGACCAATTACAAGCACATCCACCTCATCTTTTGATAATGAGATCTCGTTTTCTTCTAATGCTGAAACTATTCTATTATCAACTAAATCTACTAATGTTCTATGCATAGTCATTGGTTTTGAGACAAGAAACTTGATTTTCGTATCTTTTTGGTACTTCATTGCATCTGCTACCGCTATCTTTACTTTTTTTCCGGGATATAGAAAATATGGTACAATTGTCATCTGCTCAACATCTTTTTTCAGACACTTCTCCATCCCATCTTCAATGAATGGTGGAACTACCTCAAGAAAACAAAACTCTGTAAAATCATAATTTCCTTTTTCCTTAACTTTTTCACAAATAATTTCTAGTTCTTCTTCAACTTCTCTTTCTCTACTACCTCTATCAATCAACATTAATCCGCGTTTCATTCTTGAATCCTCGCTATGGCTATTGTTAAATCTGGTGGAAATTTTTGTTTTTCAACTATCAAATTTCCACCTGATGATTTTATCGCAGCAGCTTCAGACACGCTAGCGGTTCCTTCATAACCTTCAACCATTTTAGATGGATTAGGAGTTTTTATAGTCGCTAGGTCACTTCTATCAAAAAATTCTAACGGAATATTCATTTCTTCTGCTACTTTCTTTAGTCCTACAACGTCCTTTTCTTTTTTAATGGATACAAACCTAGCTATCGATTTTTTACTTAGATTGAATTTTTGCAAAGATGCATCAAGCCCTTCAATAATTTTGTCCTTTGTAGTGTCCCAATGCAGACCTATTCCTATAACCAGACTTGGTGGTCTATAAACAACCGCATTCTCTAGAATTTCATTATCATTGATCAGTTCATCTGAGATTATCAAATAGCCTTTAGATTGTGATTTTTTTAATTCATCAATGTTTGAATAAGTTGAAACATTTTCCGGCAGTTTATTTTTCCACCAATTTTTTACTCCACAGTTTTGATACACACCAATCTTTTCTGCATTTACCATAAACGCGCTAATTTTTGTTACATTAGAATCATCATCGATTTTCCAACCTAAATCTTTCCCAACAAGATCTACTGCAATAGTTTTGTTGACATCAGCTGCTGTTGTTATTACAGGTATTGCACCAAGTTGCTCTGCAATATCATTTGTAAGTTGATTTGCTCCACCAAGATGTCCAGAAAGTGTACTTATGACAAATTGAGCTTGGTCATCAATTACAATTACTGCAGGATCCGTCTTCTTATCCTTCAGATGTGGTGAAATTAATCTAACCACTGCACCCAATGAGAATAAACAAATCAATCCGTCATTTGATTCAAATAATTCCTTAATTTTTATTGTAGTGCTATTGTTATACCAATTAATTTTTTTATCATCATCTGAAAATTTCTCCGGGGCAAATATTTCCCACGTGGGAAATTTTTCCTTTAAGCCCTTGGCCATTTTTATGCCATTTTTTGTGATAGCTATGATCGCTATTCTTTCCATATACTAGTTGTTTCTTAGTTTAATAAAATCCCTTACTGCTTTGGATATCGTGCCAAAACGTTCCCATCAAAGTCAAATAGTATGATTTCGATTGGAGTCTTATTTTCTGAATGATTTGTAAGCTGTTTGTAAACTTGTGAACAGATTTCATCAAAAAAACCCTCTATATTATTTTCAAGAATAATTTCTTGTACATTTCTAGCGGTATTTGCATTCTTTATTTCCTTGATTATAGTTTGTTCAGCCTTACACCTCTTTGCTATTTCTGAGAGAAATTGCATATTCACCTTGGAGCCTTTTACATGCGTCTGCTTCACACCAGTAGCCATTTTTGCAAATTTTCCAATAAAACCACAAACATAAGCTTTCTTGATATCTTTCTTCGCACATTGAGAAAGTGTGTATCCAGAAAAATCTCCCATTTGTATGTATGAGTGTTCTGGAAATTCAAGTATCTTCCTTGCATAATCTTCACTTCTTCCACCAGTTGTCAAGACAACTGTATTATCTCCCATTGAAACTACAACACTAATTTGTTGTCGAATAGCAGCAGCAAATGATGCGGTAGAATATGGATACACAATTCCACTAGTTCCTAGTATCGATATTCCTCCAATTATTCCAATTCTGGGGTTGTCAGTTTTTGGCCCCAACTCCTTTCCTTTCGGAACTGATATGAGTACTTTAATTCCATTTTTTTCTAGAATTTCTTTGGCAGTTAGAATTAAATTTTCAGTAATCATTTTTCTTGGAGTTTGGTTTATTGCAGCTTGACCAATTTCCAATCCTATGCCAGGCTTTGTAATACGACCAACACCTTCTCCACCATCAATTTCAATCGAGTTTGGATTAGATGTTAGTTCTAAATCCACAACAATTTCAGCACCATGTGTTACATCAGGATCATCACCACCATCCTTAATCACTGAACAGCGTGCATGGTTTTTTCCAAACTCACAACTATTGATATTTATTTTTATTTTATCCTTTTTTGGTAATAAAACATCTACAGATTTGATTTTTTCTTGATTAAGAATTGAAAGGATACCAGCTATTGATGCGGCGGTAGCGCTAGTACCAGTGGTAAATCCTGTTCTCTTACCTGTAGGTTGTTTTGGTAAGTCCACATTATAATTAAGATTTTTTTTATGTAATAACTCTTTTATTTCAAAATTTCAGATAAGACAATCCAGAGTGCAATCAATGCAAGACCACCAAAAATAGTAATATGAAAAATTTTATGTGAAACTGGTTTTTCCTGATTAGGAGATTTTATGTGAAATTCATTCCTAAAATTTTCTCTATGATTAAAACCATACTCATATTGTTCTTCATATTGTTTTTTCCAAAAATCTGCATAATTACTTCCAACATCATTTTTAATGGTTTTTTCCACTTGTTTTTGATGTAATTTGAGAAATTGATACGCTTCTGTAACTTCTTTAAATTTAGTGTCTGATTGATCAATATTGGTTTTATCTGGATGATATTTTAACGACAGTTTTCTGTACGCATTCTTCATTTCCTTTGGTGACGAATTTTCATTTACACCCAATATTTCATAACATTTCGAAGAATCAAGCACAAATGGTATATGATATCTTTAAAATTAAATCTTGTATGATTTTTTTATGACTAAACAGGAAATTTCGACCATTACTATTACGGGCGCCAATGGTTTTGTCGCAAAAAACTTGCGAAATTTTCTATCTAAAAATCACATTAAAGTCATCGCAATTGCTAGAAAAACCTTCCAGAAACATCATACTGAAACAGTGGTGTACTCAAAAACTCTTCTAGAAAAAGGACTCCATAACAAATTAAGAAATTGTGATGCTTTAGTACATCTTATTGGAATTGGCAAACAATCCTCCAAATATAATTTTGAAGATAATGTTGATCTAACAAAAAATATGATCAAAACATGTAAAAAATCTGGAATTAAAAAAATTGTCTATATCAGTGGGTTGGGCGTAACTAAAAATTCTAGATCGGATTATTTCATCTCAAAATACAAAGCTGAACAAGAAATAATTAATTCCGGTCTGGATTATACAATATTTCGGCCCTCTTATATTGTAGGGAAAAAAGATTATCTAAGTAAGTTCATTCTGAAACAAATTGAAAAAGGAATTGTGATAATTCCTGGTTCCGGTAAATATCATCTACAACCAATATTTGTAGAAGATGTTGCAAAAATTATAGTCGAATCAATTTCTGAGAAAAAATTTTCTAATAAGATATTAGATTTAGTGGGACCAGAAATCATAAAATTTGAAGATTTTGTTAGATATTTTGTTAAAAACAAAAAAACAAAAATACAAAAAATTAATTTAGAAAGTATATATCATGACGCATTACATAATCCAAAAAGTGTCTATGATTTAGATAGTCTCAATCTTTTGATTGGAGATTATACTGGCAATCTAAAGCAACTTCAAAAAACATCCAATGTAAAACTAAGACTAATTAAAGATATTTTATAATCCAGCAGCCTTTCTTAGATCTTCAGCTTTGTCCGTCTTTTCCCAGCTAAACTCTGGCTCGTTTCTGCCAAAATGACCATAACCTGCGGTCTTTTTGTAGATTGGTCTTTTTAGATCTAAATGGGAAACTATCGAGGCTGGCTTCATATCAAAGTGTGAGTTTAGAATTTTCTCAATTTCCTCTTCAGGTATTTTATTTGTTTCAAATGTGTTAACCATCAATGATAATGGTTGACAAACTCCTATAGCATAAGCAATCTGTACTTCACATCTATCAGCAAGACCTGCAGCCACAAGATTTTTTGCAACATATCTGCACATATAACATGCAGATCTATCTACCTTTGATGGATCCTTTCCAGAAAATGCTCCACCGCCATGTCTTCCCATTCCCCCATAGGAATCAACAATAATTTTTCTACCCGTAAGTCCAGCATCGCCGTGTGGTCCTCCAATTTCAAATTTTCCGGTTGGATTTACATGAATTACAATCTCCTCATGCCACCAATTTCCACAGACAGGTTTTATCACTTTATCAATAATCTCCTTTCTAATTTCCTCATTTGATATTTCAGGATCATGCTGAGTTGAAATTACAACGGTTTTAACCCTTTGAGGCTTATCATCTACATATTCAACAGAAACTTGAGACTTACCGTCTGGTCTTACCCATGCTAATTCTTTTGATTTTCTAACATCAGCAAGTTTTTTGGTAAGCTTGTGAGCCAGTGATATTGGTAATGGCATAAGCTCATCAGTTTCGTTTGTAGCATATCCAAACATCAAACCTTGATCTCCCGCTCCTTGTTCCTTTTGTGTTTGCGATACTGTTACTCCTTGAGAAATATTTGGGCTTTGTGGGTCTATCTTTACAAGGACTTTGCAAGTTTTTGCATCAAATTTCAATGCAGCATCATCATAACCAATTTCCGCAATTGTATCTCTTACAACTTTTTCAATGTCAAATTTTCCTTTTGATGTAACCTCACCAGCAACTGTGACAAAATCTGTTGTTACAAGCGTCTCGACCGCTACCCTAGAATCTGGATCCTGACGAAGAAATTCGTCTAATATTGCATCAGAAATATGGTCGCATACCTTATCTGGGTGACCTTCAGTTACTGATTCTGATGTAAAAATATAGTTTTTTGCCATTTGTTAAAACAGATTAAAATTCATTTTCTAACTTGATAAATAATACGTTGTTTCCTCGTACAATAACCCTTCCAAACTTTCCAACAATTTTTCCTTGATTTTGTTCTTCAGCATCAGTCATTATCAAATTCATATAAGAATCAACATTTTCCATTTTTCCTTTGTATTCCACTCCAGATTTTAGTGTGACTATAACATCTTTTTTAGTATTTTTTTGTAATACAGTTAATGGTCTTTTTGATATTGTCTGTGACATAAATAATTCTCGCTTGTGTGGTTTTCTTGTTTACCAAAATAAAAGCCTTGCCTATTTTAGTAATTATGAAATATGTTTAATTTTTACTGCAAGTACTAAGAGTATGATTTCAACGGGATTACAAAAATTAGATACCTGCCTTGGTGGTGGATTAAAAGAAGGTCTGATAACTGATATTTTTGGTCAAAATGCTACAGGTAAATCACAACTTGCTTTTCAAATTTGTATTAATGCTTTAAAAAGTGGAAAAGAAGTGCTATTCGAAGATACAACAGGTGGGTTCAGACCAGAAAGATTAGTTGAAATGATCGGCTCGCAGAATATGGATTTAAAAATACTTGATAAAATTAAGATTGCAAGAATCACTGATAGCATACAACAAATTCAGTATTTGTCAAAAATACCAATTGATAATTTTTCATTAATTATAATAGATAATGTAAGTGATCTGTTTTCATTTGAATATTCAAAAAAAAATAATTTTCTTGAAAAACATCTTTCTTTTATGAGATACATGTATGATTTATCTAGAATTTCCATAACAACTAGAATTCCTATAGTGGTTACGAATATTGTCAGAAATACCGATGATAATGAAATAGAAAATTTAGAAAAATCAATAAGCATGTATTCTCATGTCAAAATAAAACTTTCAAAAATCAACCATGAGTATACGTGCCAAATAATTTCACCGTTTAATAGCCAAAAAATTTCCTATGTTATATCTACTGATGGTCTAACTAATCCATCTTAATTTATTTAACACAGAAAAACTACTAGATATCTTATGGAAAAATTAGATCAAAAGATATCGGAGAAAACTCAAACTGAAACTTTTCTACAGGAAAAATTTCGCTTATTAGGATTTAAACAATTTACAAATATTCAGAAGAAAGCAGTACCCATTGTTTCTCAAAAAAAGAATTCATTGATAATTGCACCAACTGGTTCTGGGAAAACTGAATGTATAGTAATTCCTATTTTTTCATTAATAAAAAAAACGAAGCAACAAGGAAAGATTAAGGTACTTTATGTTACACCATTAAGAGCACTCAACCGAGATGTCTTTCGTAGAATAATCAGGTACGCAGAATATGATGATCTTACAATTCAGGTAAGGCATGGCGATACATCACAATCACTTAGAAAAAAAATTTCAGATTCTCCACCTGACATATTGATTACTACGCCCGAAACGCTTGTCATCTTACTTACCCAAAAGAAATTTCTGATTGCACTTGCTGAATTAGAATGGGTTATCATCGATGAGATACATGAGCTTCTAGCAAGTGAACGAGGTTCTCAACTTTCATTAAGTCTAGAACGTCTTCAACTCAACGCAAGCCAAAAAATTATACGGATTGGATTATCCGCTACGATTGGAAATATTGATGATGCTGCGCAATTTCTTGTAGGAACAAACAAACCATGTGCAATAATTCAAGATGAATCAGTTAGAAATTATGATGTTGAGGTAAAATTTGTCAATGGTTCTATTTCCGAGGTCGCTGATTCGATCATTAATTATGTAGAAAAATCAAACTTTGACTCTCCAATTCTCTTGTTTACTAATACCAGAGGCGAATCGGAATTTTTGGCATCAATATTGAGGGACAAGACAATGATGAATATTGAACTACATCATGGGTCTTTATCAAAGCAAGTCAGAGAAGAAACTGAAAGCATACTACGAAGTGGAAGAAAGGGAATAGTGGTTTGCACATCATCTCTTGAATTGGGTTTAGACATAGGATCTGTAGATCTTGTCATTCATTATGGCTCACCACGTCAAGTATCAAAACTAGTACAGAGGATAGGAAGAAGTAGACATACAAGAAATTCTTCTGCCAAGGGATTAATTATTACAAATAACAGCGATGATGAGTTCGAAACAACAGCAATCCTTGATAGGGTAAAAAATAATTCAATAGAAAAACAAAATATTCATGATGAATCTTTTGATGTCCTAGCTCATCATTTAGTTGGATTATCAATGCAAATAGGTGAAGTATCAATAGATTTTGCACATAAGATAATCACACAAGCATATCCTTTTAGAAATTTAACATTAGATGATTTATGTGATGTTTTAGAAATTTTACACTCAATTAGTAGACCAATTTTATTTTTTGATAAACCAAAAATGAAATTTTGGAAAAAAGGAAATTCTTTTAGATATTATTTTGAAAATCTCTCAACCATTCCAGATATTTTAAAATTCAAAGTTTTTGATTCAGTAGGGAAAAAACTCATTGGATCATTAGATCAAAGATTTGTTGGAGATTTTGGTGAACAAGGAAATATTTTTGTTCTTCGTGGATTGCAATGGAGAATTTTGAATGTTGATGAGAAGTCATTGCAAGTTAATGTTGAACCTATTAAAAGTGGAGGAAAAAAAGTTCCATATTGGGAGGGTGAAAACATCCCAGTTGATTTTGCTACAGCACAAAAAGTTGGTTTGCTTAGAAAAAAAGTAAGAGATGGTTCATTATCAATGATTAACCAAACAATTTCTAATCTTGATTTTGATGTTACACCTGATGAGAAAACAATTGTAGTTGAATCATTAAGAACAGAAGGTACGGTTATAATTCATGCATGTTTTGGTACAAGGATAAATTCAACTTTAGCAACTATACTTTCATCACTTCTATCATCCGTACTAGGATACACTGTAGAATCACGTTCAGATGCATATAGAATTGTTTTAACATCTAATTCACGAATACATAAAAAAATATTTGTTGAGGCATTAATTGAAAAATTTGATATAAATGATGTTGTTTCTGCATCACTTACAGGCACACATAATATTAATTGGAGAACGTGGTGTGTTGCAAAAAAATTTGGTATGGTAGAACGTGGATCTATTTATGATAGAAAAACTGGGCATTTCATTTATGAGCAGTACCAAACCACGCCTCTTGTTAAAGAAGCATTACGTGAGCTATTCCATGATAAATTTGATCTGTTAGGTACAGATAAAATCTTGACCCGAATCAAAAATAATGAAATACAAATTGAATGGATAGATGTTGCCAAATTTTCAAAATTGGCAGAACCACTTTTAGATCACACTACAAAATATTATTCATCACCAGCAAATGTGGATAAAGCAATACTTGATGAGGTAAAAAAGCGCTTACTAAAAACCAAACATCGTCTAATTTGTGCTCGTTGCGGTAAATGGCAATTAGCTATAGTTACAGGAGAATTTGAGAAAAGACCAAAAAAACTGATCTGTAAATATTGTAAGGGAAGACAAATTACTGCCACTTATTATTCCGACTATGACTTGGTGAAAATAATTCAGAAAAACCATAAATCCAAGAAACTTTCATTGGAAGAAAATCATAAATTTAAACGGGCTTGGAAGGTTGCTTCATTAATTGAAACATTTGGTAATAATGCAATCACTGTTTTATCAGGCTATGGTGTAGGTGCTGATACAGCAGCACGTATTCTAAGAAATATGGTTGATGAGGAGTATATGTATAAACAGATTTACGAAGCTGAAAGACAGTATGTAATGACTAGGGGTTTTTGGGATGATTAAATTTTTTATTAACAGTTGAAGATGGAGTCAAAAATAACTCAGTTCTACCTTCAAGACCAGCCTTTGCATTAACACTGGTGACAGAAATTACCTCACCTCTTGATAATCCATCTAAAAGTTTAGCTTGATTTCTCCAACCCTTAATCCAGATCTGTCCAGTAGTATCTTCTACAAACATTTCACCTAATGAAATTGTTTCTCCAGCTTTTGTCTGCACATCTCGTCTTTCTGGTTCCTTCAAAATTATTGCTTCAACACAGTATTCATTTCCAGATTTAATCTCAGAAATTTTTGTCCTTAGATCTGATAATGTAGAAAGTGTTCCATCATCTTCAATATTTCTTACTAATGAGTCCGAGTCGATTGTCAGAGAATTTCCATAAACTTGTGATGGCATACATTCTACAACATCACCAATATTGATGGACTCTAACATATTTACGGAATCAGATACATAAACCATATTTTTCTTATCATTAATTCCTAAGGCGATAGTTTTTCCTTGCTCATTTTTAGTTTTTGCGGCGATACGAAGAATAATAGGCTCAATCTCCTTACTCCCTTCAACTTTAACCATTGTTCCATCGTTTCCGTGAATCTCAAGACCTTGATTTCCCATTTTTGTTCTCACACCCAAAAGTAGAACTTTTGAA